>MDTB01078578.1_pt1 | contig 10899 bp, 12 predicted proteins | sample 811161 | NCBI WGS metagenome assembly MDTB01 (sample SAMN05326650, study PRJNA326480) | marine metagenome | isolation source: seawater | place: Mediterranean Sea | collected 2009 | reverse complement strand
TGGGATTCGAACCCAGGAAAGAGTTGCCCCTTTGCCGGTTTTCAAGACCGGTGCTTTCAACCACTCAGCCATCTCTCCGTGTAAAAGCTTTTATAATTAAAAATATTTAATTCAACTATAAAATAGTCTATTTAAGGCATGAAAAAATTAATTCATTTTAAACTATGAGAGATCAATTTAATAAAGGTCTATTATTAACATCGCTAGGATCTTTTTGGTGGGGATTTATTGGTGTTTTATATTTTGAATATGTTGCATTTATAGGTCATATAGAGCTTGTTGTTCATAGGTGTCTTTGGACTGCAGCAATGTTAATTATTACAACAACATTTTTTTCTAAATGGAAAATTTTCTTTAATATCATTTCTAATATAAAAAATTTAGTTTCTTTATTTTTTTCTGGGTTATTAATTTTCATTAATTGGGCAATATGGATATATGCAGTAGCAACTGAAAGAATTATAGATGCTAGTTTTGGTTATTTTATAATGCCAATTATAAGTGTTCTCTTAGGATATATTTTTTTTAAAGAACATTTAAATAAAAAAAGAATTTTTTCAATTGTATTAGTAACTATTTCAATCTTAATATTAATTTTTTTTAATATAAAAAGTTTACCATGGGTGGGTTTAGTTGTGGCATTAAGTTGGGCCTTTTATAATTTAATAAGAAAAAAAGTTAATATTGATACTGATGTAGGTTTATTAATAGAAAGTTTATTTATTCTTCCTTTTGCTTTAGTGGTTTTCTACATGATAATTAAAAATGGTTTTAACGATTTTGATTTATCAAATCCTGGGCTAAGTTTATTTTTAGTACTAGCTGGACCTATGACAGTGATTCCTTTATTCTTGTATGTTAGAGGTGTTGAACTAATAGGTTTGGGTCCTACAGGAATGATTTTTTATATAACACCATCTTTACAGTTTATTTTGGGTTATTTTTATTACAATGAAGAGTTTTCCCCAATTAAATTTGTAAGTTTTATTATTATTTGGATTGCTGTAATTATATATCTTAAGGATCTTTATGAAACTAATTAAAATTCTTCTAATATTTTTATTTATTAATACTTCAAACTGTTTAGCTGAAAATATTGATGAATTTAATGAGTGGAAAATAAAGTTTAAAAAAAGGGCTTTAGAAAATAATATTTCTGAAAGGACTTTTGACATTGCTATGTCCGATGTAAAGTTTTTACCTAAGGTAATAGAATATGATCGTTTCCAACCTGAATTTTATGAAGATACAAAAACTTATATTGGGAAAAGGTCATCTAATCAAAAATTAGATTTAGGAGTTAACTTTTATAAAAAAAATAAAAAATTAATCGATAAAATTGAAACTGAATTTGACATTGAAAAAGAGTTACTCATTTCCTTAATGGGAATAGAAACAAACTTTGGAAAATATGTAGGTAAAATGGATATTTTATCTTCATTAGCTACTTTAAGTTTTGATGAAAGAAGATCAGAATTTTTTACAAATGAATTAATTACTTTACTTATATTGATCGAAAAAAACCAAATTGACTATAAAACACTCTATGGATCTTGGGCAGGTGCATTTGGTTATTTTCAGTTCATGCCTAGCACAATTACAAATTATGCAATGGATTATAACAAAGACAATTATATTGATTTAAAAAATAATGAAGATGCATATCCATCAGCTGCTAATTATTTAAAAAAAATTGGATGGAAAAAAAATGAGCCTTGTTTTTATAAAATTGAATTGGATAATAATATTCCAAAAAAATATCTTAATTTTTCTGCAAAAAAAATTCATAATAAAAAAAAAGTTAGATTTTTTAAGAAATATATTAAAAATGATTCTTTATTAGACTCTTTAGACAAGAATTTAATTACTGCTATAATTACCCCTGATAAAGATATTATTCCTAATGCTGAAACTCTTAATCCCGCTTATATAGTTTTTAATAATTATGAGATTATTTTAAAATGGAATAGATCCCTCAGATTTGCATTAGCGGTTTGTACATTAAAAGATAAGATTAAAAATGAAATTTAAAAATTTATTTATTTTGATAACTATTTTTCTATTTGCTGGTTGTGAACAATATTCATTAAATAAGTCTTCTAAATTAAATTTTAAACCTGAAAAAAAATATAGAAACCTTGGTTTTTCATTAATTTACAATGATAAATTAAAGATAAAAAAAATGGAGCATAGATCTTTGTTAATTTTTCATAAAAATCTTAAAAGTAAATCACTCGTAAAAATTAGAAATCCGTTAAATGATAAATTTTTAATAGCTGAAGTAAAATCTAATAAGGTAAAATTTTCTGATTTTTATAATTCAGTTATAACAAGTAGGGTGGCTGAAACCCTTGAGCTTAATCCTAGTGAACCCTATATAGAAATAACATTGATTTCTAAAGACTCTACTTTTGTTGCTAAAAAAGCAAAAATATATGAAGAAGAAAAGGAAGTTGCTGAAAAAGCTCCTATAGATGGTATAAAAATAAGTAATTTGAATGTTAGCTCAAATAAACTAAGTAAAAAAAGTTCAAATAATAAATTTTCATATTCCATTAAAGTTGCTGATTTTTACTATAAAAAAACAGCAGATTTAATGATTAATAGAATTAAAGAAGAAACTTCAATAAAAGATATTAAGCTGATTGAATTATCTAAAACAAATTACAGGGTATTATTAGGTCCTTTTAATGATATAAAATCGTTAAAAAAGTCTTTTGAAAAAATGAACTCACTTTATTTTGAAAACTTAGAAATAATTAAAAATGTTTAAAATTATATTTTTCTATCTTATTCTCAACTTGATTTTTTTATCAAGTTCCTTTTCAAATATAGAAATTAAAGCAAGAACTGCAATATTACAAGATTTTCTATCAGGTGAAATCCTTTACGAGAAAGAACCTGAAAGATCAATTTATCCCGCATCAATGACTAAAATTATGACATCAATAATCGCATTTGATTTGATTAAATCTGGAGATCTAAGTTTAGATGATAAATTTATTGTTTCAGAACGAGCGTGGCGTTTATCTACAGCTGGATATTCATCTATGTTTATTATGGTTGGAGACGAAGTTTCGGTAGAAAATTTACTTCTTGGTATAATAATTGCGTCGGGTAATGATGCATGTGTGGCACTTGCTGAAGGCATTGCGGGCACTGAAGAAGAATTTGCTATTTTAATGACTTTAAAAGCTAAGGAATTAGGAATGGATAATACTAATTTTGCAAATTCATCTGGAATAAATGATCCAGATAATTATTCAACTGTTAGAGATATTCTTAAAATGTCTAGATATTTAATAAGTGAACACCCTGAATTTTATGAATGGTTTGCGATTAAAGAATTTACTTGGAACAGAACTGGTGGAGATCCAATTTCTCAAGGAAATCGGAATCCACTTCTTTATAAAAATCTTAGTGTGGATGGAATTAAAACTGGTTATTTAGCAGTTGAAAAATATTCATTAGCTTCGTCCTTAAAAAGAAACGGACGAAGATTAATTGCTGTAGGAAGTGGTTTTGAAACAAAATCCACAAGATCACGTGAAAGTTCCAAACTTTTAACATACGGATTAACTAATTTTGATTTAGTTGAAATTAATAGATCTGATAAATCTATTGATAAAGTTGATGTATGGCTTGGAAAGAAACAACAAGTCGATGTTTATGTTAATGAAGATATTTATAAGACTATTAAAAAAGCTAAAAAAAAGTTATTAAAAGTTTCCATAAAATATGAAGGTCCAATAGAAGCTCCAGTAAAAAAGGATGATATTGTAGGTAAATTAAGAGTTGTATATGATGAAGAGTTAGTCGGTGAGTTCGATTTGCTTACAGCTTATAAAGTGGAGAAGGTAAATATTTTTACCAGATTAATAAAATCATTGAACTATTTAATCTGGGGTGATGTCTAAAAAACCTGTAATCGTTTTTGAAGGAATAGAGGGTAGCGGCAAAAGTCATCATATTATGCACGTCTCAAGATATCTCAAAAAAAATAAAATAGACTTTATTAAATTAAGAGAACCTGGCTGGAGTCTTAATTCAGAAAAAATAAGAAGATTAATTTTAGATAAAAAATCTAAATTCAATAGAAATACTGATTTACTTTTATATTTAGCGGCTAGAAGTGAGAATATCCAATTATTAATGAAATATTATAAAAAAAAAATTATTTTAATTGATAGATTTGTTGACTCAACTATTGCATATCAACATTATGGTTTTGGAGTTAATTTGAAATTAATCAATTTAATTAACAACTTTTTGTTAGGAAGATTTAAAGTAAATTATACTTTTTTAAACATAGTTGATAGAAACAATATGATTAAAAGATTGAAATTAAGAAAGTCCCTTAATAGATATGACAAATTTAATAATAAATTTTATAAAAATGTACAAAATGGTTTTTTAAAATTAGCGAACAAAAATCCAAAGAAATATAAGATAATTAATTCGAACTTAAATATTCAGGATAATCAACGTCTAATTATTCAAACAATAGAAAAATTGATATGAATAATTTAGAACCAATGACTCAAACCAGACTTTATGGGTTAAACAATTATTTTTTAGAGTTTGTAAGATTATTTCAATTAGAAATTTATCCAAATAAAATTTTACTTAGTGGTCAAAAAGGTATTGGAAAATCAACCTTAGCCTATCATTTTATTAATTATGTTTTGACGGAAAATGAACCTTTTAAATATGATCTTAAAAATTTAGAGATTAACATTGAAAATAGAGATTTTAAAACATTACTAAATCGTTCAAATACCAATTTGTCGATCATTGACGTAAAATCTGACAAAAAATCAATTGATATAAATCAAATAAGGGGTCTGATTACAAATTTAAATAAATCTTCTTTTAATAATAAGCCAAGATTTGTTTTATTAGATAATATTGAATTATTAAATATTAATTCTATTAATGCTTTATTAAAGATTTTAGAGGAGCCAAATGATAATATTTATTTTATATTGATTCATAACAATAAAAAAGTTCTTCCTACTTTAATTTCTAGATGTATTAATTATAAAATAAGTCTTAGTAATAAACAATGTTTAGAAATTACAAATCTTCTTTTAGGAGTTAATTTTGAAAATTTAGTAAATAAAGATATTATAAATTATTATTCTTCTCCAGGGGATATCTATAATTTAGTAAAATTTGCTAGCCAATATAATTATGATTTGTCTAAATTATATTTAAAAGATTTGTTAAAACTTTTAATTAAAGACAATCAATATAAAAAAGATTTATTTGTAAGATATATGATGTACAGTTTTTTAGAATTTTATTTAAGAAAATTAAATGAGTCCTTTTCAACAAGAATTAATGATAAATATAGTTATTTCCTAAGAAAAATCTCAGATACTAAATCTTACAATTTAGATGAAGAGATTTTATTTTCTGAATTTAATGAAGAAGTGTTAAATGGATAAAAATTTTTATATTACAACTCCGATATATTATCCCTCAGCAAAACCACACATGGGTCATGCGTATTCAAGTATTATTGCTGATTTTTTTGCAAGATTTAAAAGAATTGATGGTTTTAATGTAAACTTTTTAACAGGTACAGATGAACATGGTCTCAAAATTCAACGCGCAGCAGAAAAAAAAGGTCTTGATACTCTTAAGTTCTGCGATGAGATCAGTAAAACATTTAGAGGTTTATCAAAGACACTAAATCTAACTAATACGGATTTTATAAGAACAACAGAAGATCGTCATAAAAAATCAGTTCAGTATTTGTGGAATGAATTAAAAAAAAACGATGATATATACCTTTCTAAATACTCAGGTTGGTACTCAGTTTCAGACGAAGCTTTTTATGCAGAAGATGAAATTGAGGAATTAGATGGAAAAAAAATAGCTTTAGTTTCCAAATCTACTGTCGAATGGATGGATGAAGAATCTTATTTTTTTAGACTCTCTAAATGGGAAAAGCCTTTATTAGATTATTATAAAAGTAATCCAGAATTTATATTACCAAAATCTAGAAAAAATGAAGTTATAAGTTTTGTAAAAAGTGGATTAAAAGATCTATCAATTAGTAGAAAAAGTTTTTCTTGGGGAATTCAAGTACCAGATAATAATGAACATATTATTTATGTTTGGTTAGATGCATTAACAAACTATATTAGTGCTCTAAATTATCCAAACACAAATGATGAGATGTATAAAAATTTTTGGCCAGCCTCCATTCATTTAATTGGTAAGGATATTTTAAGATTTCATGCAATCTATTGGCCTGCATTCTTACTTGCTGCAAAACTTCCTTTACCAAAAAAAATTTATGGTCATGGATGGATACTGTCTGGTGATGAAAAAATGTCTAAATCAAAAGGTAATATCCTAGATCCAATTGAAATTGTTAATCAATACGGTTTAGATCCATTAAGGTATTATTTGATTAAAGAAGTATCATTTGGAAATGATGGTAATATCTCTAAAGATAGACTGGAAGATTGTATAAATAGTGATTTAGCTAATAATTTTGGAAATCTTTGTCAAAGAGTAACAGCTTTTGCTATCAAGAATTGTGATGGAAAAATTCCAAAGACAGTCAAATTTATTGATGACGATTTGAAACTTTTAAATAAGTTTAAATCAAAAATAGATCTAATTAGAAATAAAATAGACAATCAAGACTTAAATTTTTATATAGATTTTATTGTAAGTACATTATTTGAGACTAATAAATATTTTAATGATCAGGAACCTTGGAAAAAAAAGGATGATATTATTAGATTAAATACAATTGTTTATACTACTCTAGAGATAGTCAGAAAAATTAGTTTCATGTTATATCCAATAATTCCCCAATCCTCATTGAATGCATTAAAAATATTTTCAATTAAAGAAAAAGATATTGATTTTTCCTCTATTAAAAATAATAAATATCTAGTAGGAGACGATAAAATAAATAAAATAGACATTCTTTTTAAAAAGGTAGAAAAATAATATGATAGACTCACATTGTCATTTAGATCACGAGCCACTATTTAATAATTTAGATGATGTTTTAAAAAGATCTAAAGAAGTTGGTATTGAAAAATTACTTACTATTTGCACAACATTAGAAAGTTACTCTAAAATTAAACAATTGGTCAAAAAAGACGATATTATTTATGGTACTTTTGGTATTCATCCACATGAATCAAATAATGATAAAGTAACTTCTGAAAGGATCATTAACGAAATTAATAATAATGAAAAGATAATTGGTATAGGTGAAACAGGTCTAGATTTTTATTATAATCATAGTAACAAAATTGATCAAATTTCAAGTTTTGAAGAACACATTAAGGCCTCTATCGAGTTAAATATTCCTTTGATTATTCATTCAAGAAACGCTGAAAAGGAGACATTAGAAATATTCAATAAATATAAAAATCAAAATTTGAAAATACTTATGCACTGTTTTACAGGATCTAAAAAATTTGCTGAAAATTTATTTGATTTCAATGCTTATTTTTCAGCAAGTGGAATTATTACTTTTAAAAATTCGATAGATTTACAGGAAACTTTTAAATCTATTCCTTTAGATAGAATACTAATTGAAACAGATAGTCCTTATTTGGCACCAGTTCCTTTTAGGGGCAAGAGAAATGAACCATCTTTTGTAAAATATACTGCAGATAAACTTGCAAATATTCGGGATATATCTATTTCAGAATTAATTAAAACAACAACATTAAACTTCAATAAGTTATTTAATTAATAAATGAAATTTATAGTTTTAGGATGTGGAAGTTCGATGGGCGTTCCAAGACCAGATGGATATTTTGGTAAATGTAATCCTAAAAATAAAAAAAATTATAGATCTAGATGTTCTGCATTAATTAAAACACAAAGTGAAACAGTTTTAATCGATACATCGCCCGATCTTAGACAACAATTGATAAACAATAAAATTAATAAGATTGATAAAGTTTTTTATTCTCATATGCATGCTGATCAGACCCATGGTATCAACGATTTACGTGTTTTTTATATTCAAAATAAAAAAACGCTACCTGTTTACGCCGACAATCCCACTAAAAAATATTTATTAAATTCATTCAAATATTGCTTTATTAACAATAATAATGATTATCCAGCAACTTTAAGATTAAATTCAATCCCAAAAAGATTAATTATTAAAGATGGAAAAAAAAAATTAAATATCAAACCTGTAAAAGTAAAACATGGTAATGTTGATAGTATTTGTTATATCATTAATAAAGAATTAGCATACATAAGCGATATTAGTGATGTAGCAAAAAAAGATTTTAAATATTTTAAAAATCTTAAATATATCATAATCGATTGTCTATGGATAAAACACCATCCTTCACATTTGAACTTGGAAAAAAGTTTAAATTTTATTAATATTTTTAAGCCTAAAAATGCAATTTTAACAAATCTTCATTCAGATTTGGATTATGATAACTTAAAAAAAAAATTACCTAAGAATGTAGTTCCAGCTTTTGATGGACTAACTATAAATTTATAATATTTCATTTATTTTTTTAATCAATTTTTTCGACATTGGTGTTGTAAATGATAAAAAAGTATCTTCAATTTTTCCTTGTTTATTAATTAGGATTTTGTGAAAATTCCATTTAGGAACAGCTGATTTACCATAATTTTCTTTAGCCCATTTAAATAAATCATGTGCCTTGTCTCCCTTAACCTCTGTAATAGATGATAGTGGAAAATTTATATTAAAGTTTACCTCGCAAAAATCTTTAACATCTGAGTTATTTTTTTTTTCTTGTTCGAATGAGTTAGATGGTACACCCAGCACAACTAAACCTTTTGATTTGTATTTATCCCATAAATCTTGTAGTTCTTCGTATTGCTTAGTAAAACCACAATAACTAGCTGTGTTTACAATTAATACAACTTTATCCTTATATTCACTAAAATTAATCGTTTCTCCAGTAATACTCTCTATTTTAAAATCATAAAAAACTTTATCATAATTTGCCATACCTATAGTATTTTTAAAAAAAAACATAAAAAAAGTAAAGCCGATTAATATAGTTTTTTTCATTTATCAAAATTATTTATTAGGCGTAAGTAATATTAAAAAATATCCAAATAAAGTGGATAATAAGGACCCAGTTAATACACCAATTTTTACACCATCCATGTATTGCAAGTTTTCAGCAAATGCTAGATTTCCAACAAAAAGACTCATTGTGAACCCAATTCCAGTTAATACACCGACCCCGTAAAAATTAAACCAATTAGAATTATTTGGCATTTCTGCAATTTTTGTTTTTATAGAAACGTATGAGAATAAGAAAACACCTAGTTGTTTACCAATAAATAAACCTAATAAAATTCCTAATGGAACCTTATTCAGTAAAGATCCAAAAGATAAGCCCTCTAAAGTTACACCAGCATTAGCAAAAGCAAACAATGGCATTATACCAAAAGCAACATATGGGCTAATTGCATGTTCCACTTTAATTAATAATGAAAAGTCCTTTTCTTTTTTTCTATGAGGTATGGTCATTGCCAGTAAAACTCCAGCGATAGTTGCGTGAATTCCTGAATTATGTGTGAAATTCCACAAAAATATTCCTATAACTAAATAAGGTAAGAATCTTTTTATATCAAATTTGTTAATAATTAATAAAAATATAAAAGCTAATAACATTAAGCTTAAATATTTAATACTTAATTCTCCTGAATAAAATAAAGCAATAATTAATATAGCACCAAGATCGTCAATAATAGCTAGTGCTGTCAAAAAAACTTTAAGCGAAAGAGGAACTCTTTTTCCTAATAAAGAAAGAACACCCAAAGAAAAAGCAATGTCAGTAGCGGATGGTATAGCCCATCCAGACAAAGTTTCACTGTCACCAAAATTTATAAAAACATAGAATAGTGCTGGAACTAACATCCCACCGACAGCAGCAATTATTGGAAGTAAAGCTTGTTTTATATTTGAAAGTTCACCCTGTAAAAATTCTCTTTTGATTTCTAAAGTGACAAAAAAAAAGAAAATTGCCATTAAGGCGTCGTTAATCCAATGGATAACTGATAACTTTAATCCAAAATTGTTGATACCTACAAATAAATACTTGTTTAAAGTTGAAAAGTATAAATCAGATAAAGTTGAGTTGCTTATTATTAATGCTATAATTGCAGCAAATAATAATACTAAACCACTTGCTGCTTCTAATTTAAAAAACCATTTAAAAGGCTTTGATAGATAATTTATCATTTCAAATTTAATTTAAATCTTTAATAAATAGTACTAAATCTTTCAAGGTTTCAAAAAGATTATACAATATTAATTCAATATTAGGAAAAAAATTACTTAATGGATTTTTAAATGTATCAAGAACAATTATTAGTGCGACAAAAGATATTATTAAAACAACAAGATAATTCAAAAGTTTTCCAAATGAAAAATAAAATTTTGGTTGATACTTAACTAATTCAGAACCTTTTTTAATAGATAAGCCTGAAAGATCGCCATTAATAGTTTCACTTTTTTTGTCTAGTGATTTAAAGGATGATTCTTTGTTTCTTTTTTTTATGGGTTTTATATTAATTTCTTTACTAATGCTTGCTTGATGATTTTTGTTAAAAAACCACGTTTCATCACATGAACCACATTTTAATAATCTACCTTTTTCTGGAATTAGATTTGAGTCAATTTCAAATTTTTTTTCACCACATGGACATATAATTATCATATACTCTATATAACAGATTCTGATTAAAAATCCTTTGTTTTACACATCTTTATACATTGAAAAAATAAATAAGTACTGTATTAGTAATTGCTTCGGAGTGTAGCGCAGCCTGGTAGCGCATCTGGTTTGGGACCAGAGGGTCGCAGGTTCAAATCCTGCCACTCCGACCATTTATATGAAAAAAGCA
>MDTB01061760.1_pt1 | contig 10901 bp, 8 predicted proteins | sample 811161 | NCBI WGS metagenome assembly MDTB01 (sample SAMN05326650, study PRJNA326480) | marine metagenome | isolation source: seawater | place: Mediterranean Sea | collected 2009 | reverse complement strand
TTAGAAAGCCTCTTGAGAAAAGAATTAATAAAATTTTAGATCATGGGGCATATATCATGGGGCCTGAAGTATTTGAACTCGAAGAAAAATTAGCAGATTATTGTGGAGCAAAACATGCTATTTCATGTTCTTCTGGAACTGATGCTCTACTAATTCCTTTAATGGCGTGGGGAGTAGGGCCTGGAGATGCTGTATTTACTACCCCTTTTACATATGTTGCTACAGCTGAGGTAATTTCAATCTTAGGGGCAACACCAGTTTTTGTCGATGTTTATGACAGCACTTACAACATTGATTGCGAAAAACTTGAAAAAGAAATAAAAAAAACCTTAGAAAAAGGAAAATTAACACCTAAAGCAATTATTCCTGTTGATCTATTTGGACTTCCTGCTAGATACAGAGTTATAAATAATATTGCTAAAAAATATAATTTAAAAGTTATTGAAGATGCAGCACAAAGCTTTGGTGGTTCAATTAGAGATAAAAAAGTTGGAGTTTTCGGCGATGTTGCTGCAACTTCTTTTTATCCGGCTAAACCACTGGGTTGTTATGGAGATGGTGGAGCAATTTTTACCAATGATGATATGTTGGCAGAGGAGTGTAAAGCTATTAGAATTCATGGAACTAAAGCGGATCGATATAATAGTGAAAGGATTGGCTTAAATGGAAGATTTGATAGTATTCAAGCAGCAGTTATTTTAGAAAAGCTCACAATTTTTGATGAAGAACTTGTAAAGAGAAATGTCATTGATGCTAGTTATCGAAAATATCTAAATAATGCACAATATCATCCAGAAGGTTATCAGTCTGCGCATGCACTTTTTTCAATAGTATTAGGTTCAAATCATAAAAGAAATGAACTAATTGAAAGATTGAGCTCAAATAATATTCCGTCTGTGATTTACTACAAGAATCCTATCCATTTAATGAAAGCTTTTAGCTACTTAGGATATGATAGGGGAGATTTACCTGTTTCAGAGACTCTTTCTGAATCGATTGTTAGCTTGCCAATGCACCCATATTTAATTGAAAAAGATATTGAATTAATAATAGACACTATTCAAAAAACCGCATGAAAATGTTAGTTACAGGGGGTGCAGGTTTTATCGGTTCAAATCTTGTCGACCAATTAATTTTGGAAGATAATGAAGTTCACGTTATTGATAATTTTAGTTCTGGGAAAAAAGAAAATTGTAATGACAAAGCTATTTATCATAAGATAGATATATCTAATGTTGATAGTGTTGGTACGCTCAAAAAAATTTTCAAAGATGTAGATACAATTTTTCATTGTGCTGCTATAGCAAGAGTACAACCCTCAATCATTGATCCTTTAAAATATGAAATAAATAATACATTAGGAATTATGAATGTTCTTAAGTCTGCTTCTGGTGCTAATGTTAGAAGGTTAGTTTACAGTGCATCATCTTCTGCTTACGGACCTACTGATAATTTACCTTCAAAAGAGAATGATCCTATTAATCCAATTTCGCCATATGCTAATCAAAAATACTATGGTGAGCTATGTTGCAAAATGTTTTCAAAAGTTTATGGTATCGAAACTGTGTCACTGAGATATTTTAATGTTTATGGAGAAAGACAAAACCTTGGAGGAGCATATGCAACAGTGGTTGGAATTTTTATAAATCAGTTACTGAAAAGTGAATCCTTGACTATTAACGGAGATGGAAATCAGAAAAGAGACTTTACATATGTTGGCGATGTTGTTAGTGCTAACATTTTAGCATCATCTTCAAAAAAAATTGGGAAGGGAGAAAGTATTAATATTGGTTCTGGTAAAAATATTTCTATCAACGAATTAGCCAAAATGATTGGTGGATCAGCAATACACCAAGATCCTGTAAATGAACCATTTGCAAATTTAGCTGATATCAATAAAGCAAAAAAATTATTAGATTGGGAACCCTTAATGGATTTGAATAGTTGGATTGAAAAGTACAAGAATGAAAAAGGAATGAAGGAAGATGAGTAAAAAAATTCTTATAACAGGTGGAGCTGGTTTTATTGCTCATCATTTGATTGATAAAATTCTCTCAAATACAGATTGGGAGATAGTTACCATTGATAGGCTTGATTTTAGTGGAAACCTTAACCGACTAAATGAAATAGTGTCAAATTACAGCGAACAAGACCAAAAGAGAGTAAAAATAATTTATCACGACTTAAAAGCTGAACTTAATCCTGAAATAACATCAATGATTGGAAGAGTTGATTACATTAGTCATCTTGCTGCAGGTTCTCATGTTGATAGATCGATCACTCATCCAATGGAATTTGTTATGGATAATGTTGTAGGAACAGCCCATATTTTAGAATACGCACGAAAATTAAATCATCTTGAAAGATTTGCATATTTTAGCACTGATGAGGTTTTTGGTCCTGCTCCTTTAAATATTAATTATAAAGAAAATGACAGATACAATTCAACCAATCCTTATTCAGCTACTAAAGCAGGAGCTGAAGAGCTAGTAGTCGCATATGAAAATACTTACGGACTACCTTCAATGATAACTCATACAATGAATGTTTTTGGTGAGCGCCAAAATGCAGAGAAATATATTCCTATGGTAATAAGAAAAGTTAGAGATAATGAAAAAGTTACCGTGCATGCTGACAATAAAATGAAAGTTGCAGGTTCCAGACATTATATTCATGCTGAGGATGTAGCAGATGCTCTATTATTTCTTTATAATTATGACTTTTCATCATTGAAAGCTGATCAAACTGGAGCAAAATGTCAGAAATTTAATATTGTTGGAAAAGATGAAATTGACAATTTAGAATTAGCACAATTTATTGCAAAAGTGCAGAATAAAGACTTGATTTATGAAATGGTTGACTTCCATTCTTCCAGGCCTGGTCATGATTTAAGATATTCCCTAGATGGAGAAAAAATGAAATTAATGGGTTGGGAGCCAAAATCAGCTTACAAAAGACTTGAAAAAGTAATTGAGTGGTCGCTTGAAAATGAGCGATGGTTAAATATATAATATAGTATTTGTAAACTATTTATTTAAAACTAAATTAACATTATGAAACATAAAATTATAATTTTTCTATCATTGGTGAATTTTGCTTTTACTCAAGTTAGTCTTAGTGATTTGAATAGAATAAGCAATGAACAGTTAGACGCTATTCGAGCAGAGCTTAAAACACAAGAAGTTGATACTGTCATAGATGAAGACAAAGTTCTTAAAGGGGTGTCAATTGATACTGGCGCATCAAGAAAGCCAACTCCTTTTTTTGGCTATGCTGCTCTTGAAAGGAAAATTGATTTTTTTGACAATCTTCCTATTCCCTCAGATTTTAAATTAGGGCCTGGAGATGTAATAACAATATCTCTATGGGGTGAAACAAACCTGAGGAAACGTTTTCCAATAAGCAGAGATGGCACAATCTTTTATGAAAATATAGGTTTTATAAACCTTGCAAATAGTACCATTAATGAGGCTGAAGATATCCTAATTAAAGCTTTATCATCTATTTATTCAACATTAAATGATAACAACAATTCAACAGAACTAAAAGTAGAGCTTGAAAGCGTAAGATCTATCAATATTTACGTTACAGGACAAGCTAGTAGGCCAGGAATTAATCTTGTTCATCCTTACTCCGATATTTATACAGCAATTATCCAGGCAGGAGGAATTAATAAAAGAGGCTCTTTAAGAAATATCCAATTAAAAAGAAACGATAAAATAATAGAAGTTTTTGATTTATACTCCCTGTTAATTGATGGAAAAAATAATTTTTCCTCACTAAGAATTTTGGATGGAGATACAATTCACATTCCTGAGGTATCTTTAAGGGTGAATATAACAGGCCAGATAGATACACCAGGCTATTACGAGCTTTTACCTAATGAAACTCTTTCCGACTTAATTGATTACTCTGGCCTAAAGTCATCAGCAAGTTCCTCAGTAATAATCAATAGCATTTCTGCAATGGGAAATAGATTATCTGATGATAATGCTAGAACCAGTAAAGTTATTAATTTTGATCAGTTTACAAGCTATAATCTAAGGGATGGAGATGATATAAATATTTTACAAGTTACTGATGTTCAAACAAACGTAGAGGTTTTGGGGAATGTTCGTAAGGCAGGTTTTTATCCAGCTTCTTCTACTTTAAAAGAGGTCTTAGATTTAGCAGGAGGTTTTGGGGACCCAACTTTCAGAAAATCAATTCTTGAAAATGAAATTGTGATTGTTAGAAAAGATGCATCTCAATTTTATAATAGTGAATTTGTTACTTCATACGATAAGTCAGACTCCTTTCAATTAATTCCTGAAGATAAAATTTTAGTCTATGAAAATACAAATTATGATAATTATTTCTTAGTTAGTGCAAATGGTGCGTTAAACAAGACAGGAGTTTTTGCTATTGATAAAGGGACTACTTTAAAAGAATTTATTCAAAATTATGCAGGCGGCTTTACTTTAGATGCTGATGAGGAAGCCATATTAGTCAAAGAAGCTTTTAACACAATCAATAATCCTAATTCAACACAAGAGATAGTTAATAATATTAGTTTAGATTATATGTTACAAAAAGATGCATCGGTTACAGTTTTGCAAACAAATAATTTAGTGGAGGTTAAAGGTAATGTTTATAATCCTGGGCTAATTGAGCATAGAGGAAGAATGTCCTTAAAAAAATATATCAATATAGCAGGGGGATATAAGCCTAATACAAAAATTAGAGATGTTTATGTTCAAAGAAAAAATGGAAATATTAAGCAAGTTTCAATCTTAAGAGGTGCAGGAATTTCTATTAAAGCAGGAGATACTATTATTGTGCCATCTAAACCTGAACGAGAATTTAACATTACATCATTCATAGCTGACTTAGCAACTACTTTTGCAAATATTGCTGCTATACTTGTTATTATTGACAATCAAAGCGATTAATAAATAATGAACTTGATTCTGTTACGGCACGGTGAAAGTCAGTGGAATAAGTTAAATAAATTTACTGGTTGGACCGATGTAGATTTAACTGAAAATGGAATTTCCGAAGCAAAATGGTCTGGCAAACAAATCTTAAAAGAAAAGTTAAAAATTCAAACCATTTATACTTCTTTGCTTATTAGAGCGCAACACACATCAAATATTGTATCTAAAATAATTAATTTTGATCCCAGGAAAATACATAATGACTGGAGATTAAATGAGCGTCATTATGGTTCTTTACAAGGGTTAAATAAATCAGAAACTGCTCAAAAGTATGGTGAAGAGCAAGTCCATATTTGGAGAAGAAGCTATGATATTCCACCACCAAAATTAGAATTAGATGATAAAAGACACCCACGATTTGTTGATAAATTTAAAAAGATAAATTCAAGTTTGCCTACTGGAGAAAGTTTAAAAGATGTTATTATTAGGCTTCATCCATTTTGGAATGAATATTTTGAACTAATAAAGAATCAAAAAGGAGACCATTTGATTGTTGCTCATAGTAATTCACTTCGAGCTATAGTTAAAATATTAGATAAACTTTCAAATGATGAAATAATGTCAATCAATATTCCTACAGGAATTCCACTTGTCTATTCTTTTGATAGTAAATTTGAAGTAATAAATAAAAAATATTTAGCTGATGAAAAAACTGTTTCAAGGCAGGAGGAGATAATTAAAAAGCAAGGAAAGAAAAATGGATAACTCAATTGTAAAAGCAATAAGTGATCACTTTAATTTAAAAGATGAGGCTCTAGATTATTATCCTCAAAAAATTGAGGAGATTGGCAAGATGCTTATATCTACATTAAAAAATAAAAATAAATTAATGTGGTGTGGTAATGGAGGAAGCGCTGCTCAAGCTGAACATTTATCAGCTGAACTTTTAGGAGGGTTAAATAAGATAAAAATTGATCCATTTTTTTCATTATGTTTGAATTGCGATTCGTCATTTATTACAGCATGGTCAAATGATAGTTCTTTTGATGAAATTTTTGCAAGACAGGTTAAAGCATTCGGACAAAAAGATGATATTTTAATTCTATTAACAACCAGTGGAAATTCAATGAATCTAATCAATGCTGCTAAAGAATGTAAAGATTTGGGGGTGAAAGTAGTATCTTTTACAGGTAATGATGGTGGTAAACTTAAAGGACTTTCCGATATTAATTTTAATATTGAAAGCAGTAGCACTCAGAGAATTCAAGAAATGCACATAATGATAGGACACATTCTTTGTGATTTTGTGGAAAAGTCATTTTAATTGAAAAGATAATCCCAAACCAAAGGATGAGTCTAGATCCCCGTTCGCAACAAATAATTTAACCTCCTTTAAAAATTCTAAATTTAAATTTTTTGATACAGAAAATTTATACTTAATTTTATCTACAGCATCAATGCGCCTTGAAGCTTTTAAGATAACTCTCGTATTATTATCAAAATTATGCTGAAAACCTATATGCGCAACTTTTAATAATACGACATTTAAAGGATCTATAAATGAATTTCCAAGAGCATAATTTTTATACGACCAACCTTCTTTATATTGATAGTGATTATAATATCCTTCATTAACGTATGGTGGTCTATTTTGTTGATTAGAGGTATTTAAATATTCAAATAAAATTCTTGATTGATCATTATTTTTAATTAACTCAAAACCCCAAAGTCCATCTGTTTTGTTGGCAAAGCGTAATCCACTCGTATCTTCAAAAATATGTTGATAATAAAAATTATAATTATATGAATTTCGTTTTAGTAAAAAATGAAAATCCCATAAGCCAATATGATTTCCAAGCGCATTTGCATGAGGTTCACCTTCAAGTTTAGGACCGTCAGCTGCAATTACAACTTTCAAAAAGTCTTTTATTGAAGAAGGTTGCTTACCAATTTCCAATATAGAGCCTCCCCAGATTGCATTATGGACAAAACCAACACTAAATGAGAAGTTTTTTTTTGCATAATTTAAGGTTAGAAATTTTTCATGAAAGAAAGGAGCTTCGATATAAATTTTACTTTTGTCTAATAATCCATTATTAATTCCAAAATTAAATTTCAAATTTCTATTTTTAAATTCCTTAAATGAAATAAACCCTATTTTTTTTATAGCCTCAGCATTGTTACTTAAAATCATATGACCACTACTTAATTCGTCATTTAAATAATTACTATAGTCCCTATAATATTTTCCAAATTTAAATTTATTTGTATCTGATATATTATAATCAACAAATATTTCTCTAAAAATAACCTTATTTTGCTGAATGACTATATCTCCAACGATTTTCCTTTTTTCATTCTTTTTTGAGTAGTATACAATTGACTGAAAATTATCATAAGATATTCCATGATTATTGTTATTTAACCACCAAGCATTTGAGGAATTGTCTAAAGTTAGAAATGATATATTAACAGTATTATCACGCGCTAATATTGCATTAAAGAGAAATATAAAAATTAAGAAATAATTATATTTAATCATTAAAATTGAAAATATATAAACTGTGTTACGGGTCTCAAGAAAACAAATATAAAAAATAGCAATATAGTATATTCAAAAATAATTAAACAATTTTTAGCAAAGCTTGAATGATTTATGATATTATTTCTTAGTGAGTTTGAATAATAATACGTCACAAAAAACAATATTGTAACTAGAAAAGTGACAAGATAAATATTTTCTCTCAATCCTAAAAACGTATAATTTTCTGGGTTGAAAATTTTTATCCACATCATATATGTGTCAGAAATATTATTTGCTCTAAATGGAATCCAACTTAACATAGCTAGAGGTAGGGTTATCATTAATCCTAAAATTTTATTCCTGCCAAAAAAGAAGAACTTCTTGTATTTATCAAATTTTCTTTCAATAAATATTAATACAAAGTGGTATACTCCCCAAAGCACAAAAGTCCAATTAGCCCCGTGCCATAAACCCATTATTGACCAAGTGAAAAATAAGGCAATGTTTGCTTTAGGTTGGTTTATTTTAATATTTGAAGGGATACCTCCAGTTGATTTATTTATCACTTTTTGACCTTGAAGTGGAAGATAAAGATAATCTCTGATCCAGCTTGATAATGATATGTGCCATCTTTTCCAAAATTCTTTAAATGAAGTAGCAATATAGGGGAAATTAAAATTTTCAGGAAAATTTATACCTAATAGTTTAGCACTACCTATTGCTATGTGTGAGTAGGCAGAAAAATCAAAATAAATCTGAAACCCAAACAAGAAAGCTAAAACCCAAACATCAATTGCACTTAAAAATTTAATAGATGTTGCAAAACCCTGATCTACAAATGGTGCAATATTATCTGCCAAAACAGTTTTTAGAAATAACCCATAAAGAATTCTCTTTATACCTTCTGCTATAAATTCGGAACTAAATTTTTGAACTCTAACTAATTGATGTATTACTTCTCCGGCCCTTAAAATTGGTCCTGCTATCAGTTGTGGAAAAAACATTACATAGCACGCATAAGTTATAAAATCTTTTTCTGGCTTTATAAACTTTCTATATACATCTACTGTGTAGCTTATTGTTTGAAAAGTGTAAAAACTTATGCCAAGTGGAAGTATAAGTTCAAAAAGAGGTAATTGAATAGTTGAATTAAAACTATTCATTAGACCCTGAAGATTCTCGGTAAAGAAATATAGATATTTAAAAATAAATAAAAGACCAAGATTAACAGTCAAGCTGATATATAAATATATCTTACGTTTTACATTATTTTTAGTCTCATAAATGTTAATTGACATAAAATAATCTATTATTGAAGAAAAAAGCATTAGAACTACAAAATCATATCTCCAAAAGCTGTAAAAAAGTATACTTGAAAAAAATATTAGATATAATCGTAATCTTAAATTAAGAATCCAAAAAAGTGGAACTACAATTAATAAAAAAACAATATATGTAACTGAATTAAATATCATTAATTAAATCCTGCAAAAAATTTAACAATATTCTGGAAAGCTCTTTATGACCTTCATATTGAAAATGCATAAAATCTAATTCACTTTTTCCCGAAAGATTTGTCGCCTCCTTACTTCCCCAAACATTATTATTAAGCGCTGATTCTAAATTTAAAAAATAAGCCTCATGCTGCTCTGCAATTGATTGAATATCATTTTTAAATTTTAAATATTCATTTTGATCGTATGGTATGCTAACGTCATTTCTTATTGGGGGAATGTATAATACAGTAGAAGAACCACCTCTTTTTTCAAGTATTAATTTTAAAGATTGAAGATTATTTTCATAATAATCAGGAATGAGCTTCCTTTGTGTGGTTGGAGAAATATTAAAAACAAAATTTCTAGTTTGATATAGATATATGAATAATTTACTTCTTATAGATGCTCTTTGAGACCATAATGAAAATTTTTCATTTAAAATTTCATTAAACTTCATTTCTACTTTTTCTTGCAGCGTTTCGGATATTCCTTCAAAGTCATTTTTTTCAAGAGAAATATTTTTATTTTTCAAATAACTATTGATTGATTCTTTTGATTTAGTTTTTGGATTCTTTAAAATAAAATCAATTATCTCATTCCTAATCAAATTTTCTCTCGTATCATCCATAAAGACGGGAATGAGGAGTATTTCAATTGGTAGGTCATTAAGATATTCAGTAACTAAATACTGTTCTTGTATATTCATATTTGGCAAAGAGACTGTTAAGAAATCAATTTTATCGTCTTGAAAACTATTGTACAAAATTTCTGATAAATTGATATCTCCATCGTTCATTTGATTAATCGAATGGTATTGTGAATTCCCTATTAATAAAATTATTTTATTTTTTCCTCTTTTTATCCAGTCACTTTTTAGATTATTTAAACTTTTAATACCATTGATATGAGTGACGTGAATTTTATGATTATTTAAATTTTGTGCTTCATAATACTGAGTTTCTGTACCCATTGCAAAGTCAGCATCAGACTCCAAACTTTTTGAATTAAAAAAAAAGTTAATTATCATAAATGATATAATTAAGGAAGCAACAATTCTTAAAATATTCTTATTCATTCATGTTTCTTTTTTTAACGTAGAATTTCCAATCCATAATTTCAATTTGTGAATGTTTTGAAATTGAAAAAGATTGATATTCTTTTGTAGGTTTTACTCTAGATTCTTTACCATTTACAAGCAAGTCTAAAGGCATTTTAAAATTATCATTTGTATTATTCCATCTATAATAAAATCTATTGTCAGTTTGATAATATTCTAAAACAGGCTGATGCGGTGAGTAAAAATATTGTTCAGCAAAATACCAATAGTCCTGGCTTGTTTTTTCGGCCACTTTTGCAAAAAAATCATCTGTACTCGCAAACCCTTTGGCATTTTCAGTCATAAACTCTTTTAAGATTTCAAACCAAATTTTATCATTATTTATTGCACTTCGCAAGGTATGCATTACCCACGCACCTTTCATATAAGTATCACCATGTAGTGCCCAATGATTTTCATTTTCTTTACCCACTATAGGTATTTCGTTAACAATTCTATTTTTTAGAGTATTTAAATAATGAACTCCAACTTCATAACTGTCAAACTTATCTTCAAAATATATTGATTCTGAATATACCTGTAATCCTTCATGAATCCAGATATGCGTTGGATCTGATGCGGTAACACTATTACCAAACCATTCGTGGCCTGTCTCATGAATTATCAAGGGATCTATCACACCATACATTGGCCAACTTTTACTTCTCACTCCATTATAAATACTAAATCCATTACCATAGGTTACTGCTGATTGATGTTCCATTCCTAAGTACGGTACTTCAATTAACTTATAGCCATCTTCATACCATTGATAATCGCCAAAGTATTTCTCATAAAATCTTATAACTTCTTTTGATTGAGTAAAATAATTTGAGGCGAGCTCTTTATTATAATCCAGGACGTAATGA
>MDTB01199691.1_pt1 | contig 10902 bp, 12 predicted proteins | sample 811161 | NCBI WGS metagenome assembly MDTB01 (sample SAMN05326650, study PRJNA326480) | marine metagenome | isolation source: seawater | place: Mediterranean Sea | collected 2009 | reverse complement strand
ACTAATATTATCTTGAGTAGCGCGTACAATACTATCTATAGCGCCTCTACTTGGACCTGGGTTTTTGACAATCAAAGGAAAGCAGGTAAATAAAATTTTGTCTCCATTGGAATTCATATTACGAATAATTAATTGAGCATCAGCATATATGCCATTGATTTGATTCATAGGTGTTTGTTGAGAATCTTGTGAATAACGACCATTGGATATAATCCACATTTTATTTGCTTTGTATTCAGTATTCACATTGTCACTAGTATATGTTACATTTGAAGTTGATGATAAAGCACAATCTGCAGTAATATACTTATTTTTCTCATCCCTAAATATGGATGTTAGACCAATTGGTAAATAATTAATTACAACGGATTTTGTATTATCTTCTGTTTGTTTTAAATTAAATCCTGTATCTGTAGATGGCGATGACATATTTTAATTTGTATATAATAGATCCTCATAAATTAATCGTATTTATAAAACATTTATTCTTAAATAATTGTTTTATTGATTCTCTAACACAATAAAAGGTTCTATCATTATTTTTTCTACTTGTTGCTTTTCAGAATTATCTGATTCATTCATAGTGGTTTCTACTATTGTTACTACACCCGGTTCTCCCTCCTCATTAATTGATTTACTACTTAATAAATTCAAATCTGGTAATCGTAACACAATGTTTAACTCATTTAATATACCTTTCATCGTATTTTGCAAATTTACATCAATAGTTGAATCAAAAGAATAGTTGGTTGGAATAGGTTCTAGTTTTGTTTGACTCATTTCTTCAGAAGATTTACTTGCTGATTCATCTATGTTTGCATCAGTGTTATTTTGTTCAATATTTGATGATGGAATCTGGAGCGGTTCTGATTGTGAAACAGATTGGGAAAATATGTTTTTCTTTTGTTCTTTTAATAACTGCTGTTTTTTTTCTAAATCCTTGGCTTTTGAGTATTCTTTACTTTCTTTATCAAATACTTTTAATTTATCTTTTGGTATTTTTAATAAATTTGCTATAATATCTTGATTGGTAACAATTGGTTTTTTACTAAACATTATTTGTATTATGGTGTTATTTTATTACCATGGAATATATTTATACATAACATTTTCATAAATTGTTGCGCGAAAGGTATCTTTATATCCTTCAACAAATACAGCATCCCCATTAAAAATTTCATCACATCCTAAATCTGCTGTACAACTTTTACCTTTAACGCTAATAGGTAATTTAGTATTGATATTTCCTGCAGAATTAGTCATTGTATAATATTGATATTTGTCACGACTAGAGGAACTTTTTCTTCCCATTAAAGGAAGTATCAAATCTTGATGACTATTTTCACGTGTTAAAATACCTACTTGAGTATATTCTAATTCTGGACCACGTGTAGTAATATTAATTGGTAACCCTGGACCTTCTTTTTTTAATGGAGGTGAATAGACATTTTCTAAAGGTTGCGTTCTAGAAGAAATAGGAGCTAAAGTTACTGGTGCAACATCAGCATTTTGAGGTGCCATTAAAATAACTGGTTGTGAAAAATTAGTGGAAACTGTTTTATTTAAGTTAGGTTTAACAAGATGAGTATAATACATGTAAATTACAGTAATAATTAATACAAATAATAAGAACATTGTCATATTTTCCATACAAAATAAACCTGGAATACATTTTTTATTGGAAACGCGTGGCATTGTATATATATTAACAATATACAATACTTAATATTGAAAAATATAATACTTATTCTATTTTTTGATCACCAATTTCACTAGAAAATGCGTTAGAATAAGGTTGTTGTTCTGCTGAATTTTTTTTTGGCATCTTACTTCCCCAGAAACCAGGACGCCAATCACTTCCTGCAAGATACTGTTTGTTAGCCCATGCACTCCATCTTTCACTTGGTAATATAGTTCCAAATATATGATTGAAACCCTGTACAATTTGTTCTCCTGAGCAATTTAGTAATTCAGCCCATTCACCAAATGTTTTATAAATAGTAACTGTTTGACCATTACTAAACGTCCAATTTCCATCACATCTGTAACATTTATTAATTACACTATCAGACCATTTCACTAAATGATATCCAGAAATTGCAAAAAAGATAGCATCAATAGGTATTACAACTAAATTCCATAATGCATTTATTAGTGGAACTAAATTAATACCAAATATAGCATTTAATAATAATAACGGTAATTCAATAAATACACCATATAATAGTCCTAATACTAAATCTACAATATAATACCTTGTACAACTTCCATTAATAAAATTTAAAAATTTAAACCAACCACAACGAGCTAAGGTATCAATAATATAACCTTGGTTTTGCCAACCTGCTGTAAATTCTTTTCCTGCACAAGTGATATGGTTTCTAAAACCTGTGGTGAAACCACTCCAACCAGTGGCAATCATAGTTATAATACCTACAATCATTGCAATAAGTCCAGCAGCAAATACGACTTTGAAAACATTACTTAATACTTGTAATCCTACTTGAAGACCATTCATAATGCGTCCGGCCATATTCATACCGGTATTCGCAATATTCATAATACGACCTGTTATATTACTTATAAGATTACCTATATCCATGCCGATATTTGTACCGTCAAATATACGACCAACGGCGTTCATAGGTGGATCAATTCCGTCCATATTGATTTAATAAATATATATATTAATATTTCATAATTTTATGTAATATTAATTCTTTATTAGAACAATTTATTTATTATCAAATGCATGTAATACACTCTTAAATTCGTTAATTAAGGGAGACATACCAATCAATTGATTAATTAATTTTAATTGAACATCAAATAAATCTTTTACTTCTTTTTGTTGTTTTTCATTAACAATACGATCAACATATTTTAATGCCAATTCTAATTTGTCACGTGATAATTCCAAATTTTTCATATCCGTAGTTTTATCTAAAGCATTGATAATCTTTGCAGAACCTACACTTTTTACCATTTCATCAATTTTTGCATCACGTTTTGAAGGATCTGTATTTAGATCATTATCAGTAACACCTTTTTGCTTTTCTTTCATTTCATTTTGGATTTTTTCCATATCTTTGATATTTTCATCCATTTCTTCTTCAGAAATAGGGGTATCTTTGGATTCGGTTAAATGATCTGTTAATTTGTCTAAATTAGCATCTTCAGTAAAACCTTCTGCAATAATTTGTTGTTTATTTCCAAAACGAATTAAATTTGTTACAGCAATTGCAGTAAATAAAATTACAATCATATTTTTATTAAAAAATGAAGTTAAAAAACCAACTAAAATCATTACGCCAGCATATACTTCAGCCTGTTCAGTTGCATATGAGTACATGTTAATAATTACAACAAACAATAAGAAATATAAAACTATTTTACTTTCAAGTAACTTAGATAAATTAACATTTCTATTAAACCAATTTCTAAATTTAAACAAAACCATTATATAAATAATGAACAAAAAACTTTTTAATTTTCATCTTTATTTTCATCTTTATTTTCATCTTTATTTTCATTATTATTACTTTCTATGTAATCACATGGAATTGTTTCACCGCCATATATATCTAATATTTCCTTAACAACTTCTTCACGTTGAATATCTTCTTTTTCAAATTCAAAACTTCCTATACTTGAAGAACGTTTTCCACGGAATTTTTCTAAAAAATCTTCTAAACCATTTTGTTCTTTAATGTTGTCACGTTGTTCTAAATCACCTGTTATGACTAAACGACTATTTTCGCCTAAACGTGTTAATAACATTTTCATTTGTGGAACAGTAGAATTTTGCATTTCATCAGCAACAATCCAAGAATTTTTAAAAGTTCTTCCGCGCATATATCCAAGAGGTGCAATTTCTATTACCTTTTCTTCAATTAACTCCGACACTTCTTTTGGATGTATAAATTGATATAAAATATCATAGATGGGTCTAATCCAAGGAGCCATTTTTTCTTCTAACGTTCCAGGTAAATAACCAAGATCTTCATCAACAGAGACAGACGGGCGAGTAAATATTAATTTATCACATTTTCCTAAAAGAAAATTTCTGACACCATATTCAGTCGCAAACATTGTTTTACCTGTACCTGCTGGTCCTGTAGCAATAATAATTTTTTTTGATTTGGAACGTAACGTAGAAGCATAAATTTCTTGACTCCTTGTTTTTGGACGATTGAATTTCTGTTCAAAAAGATCTTTTTCATGTTGAGAAATATGATGCATATTTTCGTAAAACTGTTTTTGTTCTTTTGTACTATTATATTCACTCATATATTCGTTTAACAATTCTTTCTCAACAATTCTTTTTGGTTTTCGTCCTCTTTTTTTAGGCCCGCCTAAATGGTTATGTGGTAACACACTCATATATTAATGTTTCTATTATATTTTTTACATAAATTATACGATATTAGACGTACAATCAAAAAAAATCATTTATAATAGTTAATTATACCAGTAAATATTTAGTAAAATGTCAGGCCCTACACATAATTTAAATATTCAAGAATATTCTTTAGATGAAGTACTTGGATTATTTGATTTACATGATTACAATTTTACTATAAATGATTTGAAAAAAGCAAAAAAGAAGGTTCTTATGCTTCATCCAGATAAATCAAAACTAGATGCCAAATATTTTCTTTTTTATAAAAAAGCATTTGATGTTATTATTCAGTTTTATGATAATCAAAATCGTCAAAATAAAAATATAGATAGTAAAAACTTAGCATATGATCCAAATTATGGAGAATTGAATAAAGGCACATCACAACAGATTTCTAAAACTGTTCAAAACATGAAATCCGAAACATTCCAAGAAAAATTTAATGAGTTATTTGAAAGTAATCATATGGGAAATCAACCTGATCCATCTAGAAATGAATGGTTCACACAAGAAAAATCGGAATTTGATATTTCAAATGAAAAACTATCCAAACAAATGATGAATGAAAAATTTCAGACAATAAAACAACAATCTAATGGATTAATTCATTATAATGGTGTTCAAACTATGAATCAAGATAATGCTATAAACAATCATTTATATGAAGAAGATGATAATAATTATGTAACAAGTGATCCTTTTGGTAAATTAAAATTCGATGATTTACGAAAAGTACATAGAGATCAAAGTGTTCTAGCAGTAAGTGAAAATGATATACATAACATAGAAACATATCGAAATGTAGAAGAATTTAATAGAGCTCGTAACCAACATTCCTATGATCCTATGGAAAAACAACATGCTGACAAACTATTACAAGACCAAGAGCAAGCTATGCGCAATAAAATGATGCAAAGAGAATATAGAGCAAAATTGCAAATAGAACAAAATGAAACAAAAAATAAAGCAGTGCTTTCCTCTTTTTTAATGTTGCAAAATAAAAAATAATTCCTTAAATTGAAAAGAATTATTTTTTTACTTTAATCTTCTTAATGTTTTTGCTTGACGAACATTATATTCTCTAAGACGCTCTGCTTCGGTTAATCTCTTTCTTCCACGTTTTTTTGTTACAGCTTTATGTTTCTTAGTTTTATTATGAGATTTGCGGCAAAAAGTACGTTTTGTACCTTTGGCTATTTTACAACCTTTAACCTTTTTACAACGGTTTGGTTGTGAAGTACGTTTTCCTTTACAAAGACTCTTTCCCATTATATAATATGTATATATTTTTACGGTGAAGAACTATCAATACATAATTCTTCTAGATTAGACGATGTATTCTGTCGTGTAAGAGGTCTTTTCGGTACAACTAAATTACTAAGTTCTTCGTAACTCAAAGGAGATCCTAAACGCCCCCCTTTCAACCTAGATGGTGGCAATAAAGCATTGGTTATTATTGTTTCATCACTGGTATTACTAATATCTCTCATCAATCTTACACGTGATGGTGTTGCATAGGCAGTAGTTGAATTTCTTGATAAAGTAGGAATCTGTCTATTAAGAAAATCATTTGGATCATCTTCCATCTGGGAAGCAGTATTATAACTACACTGCTTACCTTGACTATGTTCTCGAGATGTAATATGTTTATATTGATCAATATGCCCATTCGTATTTAGTAAAACATGTAAATCATTCATTAGTCCTTTTAGGAATAAATCATTGTCTAAATTATTTTCTTCAGCAAATTTTATAATAATTTTTTTTAGTTTTTTTGCATGACTACTATTTTCATCATTCTTTTTCAATTTTGGTTCATGAATTGGTAATTGAAAAGATGTAAAACAATGATCTACAGTTTTTATTTTTTCCAAATCCATGCGAACATTATATAGTAATAATTGAACACATAGTCTTAAATATTGTTTTGTTATAATCAAATTGTTTGTATTTGAATTATCATTTATGTTACATTCTGGTTTATTTGCTATTTTTTTATATGTTTCATTTGATTCAATTTGAAGACCTTCAATAAATACACTACAAATATCTTGATTATTGGCTAAAATATGATATTCTTTCTTTTCTTCTCTAGACAATGTACCAATATGTAATTCATTATCAAAACAACCATTTCTATAATCATAAATAGTTCCATTTTCAACATGTATAATATTATTTTTACACAATCTGTTTGTTTCGTTAAATATGATTTCTCCATATACATTTCCCGTATGCTCGATTTCATTAATAAACCAATTATTTGTTTCATAATGATAATTACCTAAAGCATTCATCAGGTCACCATTATGTTCATTACCTAGTCCAATGAAATGATACGTCTTCTCTTGTAAAACAATATTCACTAATTCATTTATATCCATTATACCTGTCGTTGGATGACCATCCGTCAAGAGAATAGCTACATTGTATTTATCATTATTTATTTCATCCATCATATCGTTTTGGAGTGTTTCTAATGCTAATCCAATATTGGTTGATTGCATTGGACGTATTTTACTAATTTTATTTAATAAAATATCAACATTTGATTTTGATACTAATATTGGTTCAATATAATTATGAATATTATTATCAAAACCTTTTATGCAAATATACACATTTTCTGTATTTTCGGCAAAATAATGTATCATATTTACAATTGTGTGTTTTAATAATTGTATTTTTGTTCTATTGTGGGACACTACATCTGACATTGAACCCGAAACATCCAACATAATATGAAATAAAATAGGGGAATCATTTGTTTTAATATCACTCATTTCCAATGATAATACTCCATAATTATTAGTATTTTCAATATGATTATCAACAACTGGTAACTCTTGTTTGGTATATTCAATTCTAAATGTATTAATCATAATAAGAAGTCTTTTGGTTATAATTTTATATTATTATAACTAAAAATCAATTTTATTAAACGGATTCCGGTAAATCCATTACTTTTACAATATTTTCGTTTTTATCTTCAATATTTCTCAATTTTGACATAATTTGTTTCATACGTTCTATACTCTTGATTTCTTCTGTTTCTTGTTTTTTCACATTTTTCATTTGCTCTAATTCTCCACGTATTTCTTTTATTTCATTTGACATTTTTTCCATAAAATCTTCCAATGTAGTTTTTAGTTCCTCATACTTATTATCTATTTGTTCGTCTTTCCATTTTACAGATTTACTTTCTTTTTCTATTATTTCTACTGCACCAATATCTATAGGTCCTTCTTTTTCTGTTTGTTTTGGTTGAATATCATATTCTCTTTCTAATAATTGTTTTTGAAGAAGTTCATCCATATTATCAATAGGTTTATCATCATCCATTTTCTCGCGAAAATCAATTTCACTAACACTAGGTTTTTTTAATAAATTTCCATATTCTTCTTGTCTTGTTTGAAAATGATGATTTAATGCGTTTTGTTTTTGTTCTAAAATAAAACCTCGGGTTTCTGTTGTATTTGTTTGAAATGAAGAACTATTATTAAATACATTTTGAGATAATGCTGGTTGAATTGAATATTTATTTTTTAAAATTTGTAGCATATTTTGTATGGTTTCTTTGTTTAAATTTCGTAAATCTTTTTTATCTAACTGAAGATGTTGAATTTTATTATAATTTAATTGAATTATGTTTTGAAACCATTGTTCTCCATTATGCGTTTCATTACATAATTTTTGAAAAAGGGGAACTTTACTAATCGTATCCCATATTATTTTTTGATTTTCAGGTAAAATATAAAGACTCATTATCTAATTTTCAATAATAATATTTATATTATTATTGGATGTTATTTATTTTTTCGTTTTTCGTTTGCATTTAATCGGTGTCTCTGCACCAGGTTCTAATGCAACATCACTATCATCGTATATATATTCGTATTCCTTTGTTTTTCTTTTTGATGTAGGCGGTCCTTTTAATAGTACAGCTAATTCTTCTTCAAAACGCTTACTCACACTTGAAATGAAATTTACTAAATACTCTCCTTGAGAATTTGTTTCATAAGTATTTGGTCCCTTTTCAACAGAAATAACACTTACGATATCAGGAGTCGTGTGTTCTCTTCCTAAAGTAACAATAATTTTTTCGCTGCGTTTTTTTCCACCTCGTTTGCTATGTTTTTTTAAGGTTCTATTCAATTTTTTTGATTTTGATTTATTATAGTTTTTAGTTTTTCCCATACTTTATATTAACATGACAAAAACTTATTTTTTATTAAAATACTTATTTCTATAATCAATCATTAAATTATCATCAATACCTGGTTTAGTAAAAATTTTAACAATATCACTAGTTGTTTTTAAACTTTGAGATTCTATTTGTTTTGTTAAAAATGTAATAATAAAAAATAAACAATACATTCCACATTCTGTATTTGTAGTCTGATGAGCATATTCATTCTGCATATATTTGAAATGAATAGGACTTGATAATTTTTTACCCTGTTTTATTATTTCTCGTTTTAATTTTGATACTTGTCTTGGCACAGCATTCATTGCACTATCGTAGTAAAATATTAAACTTTCATCTAGGTCTATAAATAATGAAACCCAATGTGATCCTGGTTCATGGTGTTTATCTAAATTAAATATAATACCCAATTTACGTTTATTTCTATAAACAAGGTTTTGTAACGATAATCTGCATAGATCATTCCAAACGCATTTTCCATTTTCACCATAAGGTTTTGAATCATAATCTATTGCTGATGGACCAAGAAGTTTAAATTCTGGATAAGCTAATTCATATTGTTTTAATACAGCAGCAATATCATAATTTGATAACCATGAAACCGGATTTTTATCCCATGAATTAGGTCTGTCTGGTGAAAATAAAACATCATCTAATTGTTGCCTCAAATTTTTATCTTTGATTTCATTTAACCAACAATCTTCTTTTGGACAATGATCTAATTTTTTTCTAAGACTACTCCATATTTTTTCTGGATTAGAAGTAGTAATTTTATCTGAATGGTGTTTATTATAATGTTCTTTTAATTCCAATAAAGCATCTTTTGTATAACATGTATTGATTGAAATACGTTTATTTTTCACATTTGGATTGCAATTCATTTTTATATTTTTTTTACGTAATGTTTTATTGTGTTTTTTATATATTTTGCGTGTATCTTTTGTATTTTTACTCATTTATATATAGGACTATTTTAATATATAAATATTAAAATAATTACTTTTTACGTACAAACATATCCATAGTACCAGTGCTATATGATTGATTTTCATCATCATTTATGCTTTCGGTTTCTAATGGAAAAGGTTCATCATCTTTCATTATTTCTTGTTCTTGATACTCTTTTTGTAAGTGCTCTGACCTTTGTTTTACTTCTAAATATCTTATAATAGTTCTTGCGTAATTATTAAAACTTTCATTTACCTCGGAACCAAATTCATTTTCTTTATTTTTACACATATCTTTTGTCATGGAAATAATTTCATATTGAAAATTTTTACAATCTTCAATAAATTGTTGCTGTTCTTCGTATCTATCATTATCCGTCTTATATAAATATTTTGCGTAATTTGTTTTATTTGCCAATAATTTCATTGTTATTTCATCTATAAACTTATTATCAGATGGTGATGTTCCCAAATCATCCATATAATAATTGTATTTATTTTTCTTGAGGGAATTTTTTCCTATATTCTTTCATACCACCATCATATTCATTTACATTAACAAAACCCTTTTTCATTAACTCTTTAATAGTTAATTCAGCAGCATTACATTTATTATGAGCACAATATACAACAATAGGTATTTCATATATATCTAATTGTTTCTTTTTAACATAAGTATATAATTTTGGATAATGAACTTTTACTACATCATGAAACCATTCATTCAATTTTTTTGTAGTCATTTTGGCAACGTCTTTATTAAATAAATTAAAAGAATTTGGAACATGATCTTTTGCATAATAATCACTTGGCAGTGCATTAATTAAAACAGTTAATTCATCATTTTTATGTTGTAAAAATTGTTTCATTGTATATTTACAAATAACAATTTTGGTATAAATTTGTTTTCCCCATGTATTATTTTCTTCCACAACAAAATGCAAATGCCTAAAAAATGTTGTATTGTTATCTTTATTTTCAACCTTTGCTTTGTATAATTGAGGACATGCAATCTTTACAGTAACGTTTCCATTTGTTGAAACCATCGCAACTCCACTATTTTCAAAATGATGATAGGCTTTTCTTGCGTCAAGTATTAAAGGACTTTTATCTGTTTTTTCACTTGATGCCCAATATAATATTTTTTTTCCTCCATGTGAAGGATTCAGTTTTAATTTCATAATGACATTATGATCTGGTGTGCGTAATTTTAAATTCTGTGAATCAATGAATTCGCGAACAAAATCCGTTTTTTGTAACCATGTTGGTGTTAGTTTTTCCTTTGATTTAACTACTTTATCTACATCAAAATCTAAACAACTTGCACAAGTACCTTTTGACATATT
>MDTB01098055.1_pt1 | contig 10902 bp, 8 predicted proteins | sample 811161 | NCBI WGS metagenome assembly MDTB01 (sample SAMN05326650, study PRJNA326480) | marine metagenome | isolation source: seawater | place: Mediterranean Sea | collected 2009 | reverse complement strand
GAATTCCAGTGAAGGAGCATTCAGTGTGCAAGAGGTTTACTGTGCAGGTGCACCAGGCGAAGCTTCTGTCTCACAGGGCCCATTTGTTTCAACCAAAGGCACGACACAGTTGAACTTTACTGCGGCATTCAAGTCAGATGCTGACAACAGTCTACAATTGAGCGTAGCATCAACCTCAGGTGGATCAACCACTGTAAACGCATACAGAATTAACTGTCTAGCAGAATAATAACCAAAAACAGCATAAATACAGCACAATAATAACAATCATGCGGGAGATATGGAACCATGACAACACGAAACTTTAGAGTCAATAACGGATTAGAAGTAGGTGACGTAACCATCAGTGCTTCAACCAACAAGATAACAGGTCTGGCTACATCGGCACCATCAGGAGACGGTGACGTAGTAACTAAGGCGTACAGTGACTCTGGTACGCAGACAATGACCAACAAAACACTTACTGCACCGGTAATCAACAGTCCAACGTTGAACGGTCCGATAACAGTGACACAGATCACAGTGAACGATCTTGTGTCAAATGGATCAAATGCTGACATCACACTAGATGCGGCAGGAACAGGAGACATCAACCTTACAGCAGGTGCAGACGTAAATGTACCAGCAAACATCGGTATAACATTTGGTGACGATGGAGAAAAAATCGAAGGTGATGGAACCGACTTAACCATTGCTTCAAGTGCCAAACTAAACTTGACAGCAACTACAGACGTACACATTCCACAAGGAGTTGGTCTTGTATTTGACACGGCTGGCACAGAGAAAATTGAGTCAGATGGTACTGACCTGTCCTTTTCAATTGGAGCCAACGGAGACATCAACGTACCGTCAGACATTGGTTTGACCTTTGGAGACGACGGTGAGAAGATTGAGGGTAATGGTACAAAGTTAACAATTTCATCAAGTGACGCAATTGATTTAACTGCAACGACAGACGTTGTGATACCAGCAAACGTTGGTTTAACATTTGGTACAGGTGAAAAAATTGAGGGTGACAACACAGACCTAACAGTAACTTCAGGTGCCAAAATTAATTTAACGGCAACTTCAGATGTACACATTCCACAAAACGTAGGTATAGTATTTGACGCCAACGGATCAGAGAAGATCGAATCTAACGACACAGATTTAACCATAAGTGGTGGTGCAAAAATAAACCTTTCAGCAACATCAGACGTACACATTCCACAAAACGTAGGTATAGTATTTGATGCAAACGCAAGTGAGAAGATCGAGTCCAACGACACAGACTTGACAGTGAACTCAGGTGCGGACATCAACTTGACTGCGACGGCGGATGTTAACATACCAGCAAACGTTGGTATAACATTTGGTGACGATGGTGAGAAGATCGAAGGTAATGGTACAAACTTAACCATTGCGTCTTCAGGTCTATGTACAATCACAGCAACTGGTGAAACGGTAGTAACTAACAACTTAAGAATTGGTGGTAACTTGACTGTAGATGGTACTGAAACAATTATAAACACAACAACATTATCAGTTGAGGATAACATCATCGAACTTAACAGAAACGTATCAGCGGCATCAGGAATGCCAAGTATATCTGGAATCAGAGCAAACAGGGGTGAAGGTTCGACTGCCACTGAACTAGCACTTTACTGGGCTTGGGATGAAAGTTTTGCAGATGACGGTACAACAACACACGGTAATGTGGGCGGTGCCTGGACGGCATTCGCGGCACCAAGAGGTGACGAATCAGGATTCTCGGCTGACTCCTTGATTGATATTAGGGCGAACGTGGTACACGCCACTGCAACTTCGGCTCAGTACGCGGACGTTGCCGAGCGTTTCGAAGCAGACGCTCCAATGGCTGTAGGTGCAGTAGTAGAAGTAGGTGGTGACGCAGAGATCACAGAAACAACTTCAGAAATGTCTGAGAATGTTTTTGGTGTTATATCTGATCAACCAGCATACGCCATGAACGCAGGTGCAGGTAACAATGATTCACATCCATTTGTTGCAATGACAGGAAGAACTCCAGTTAGAGTAACAGGTGCAGTAACTAAAGGTCAAAGACTAGTTAGTTCAACAGTGAAAGGTTGTGCAAGAGCGGCGGCGACGGGTGAGTCAATTTCACCTTTCAACGTTATTGGAAGAGCATTAGAAAGTTCAACAGACGCAGGAATCAAATTGGTAAACTGTGCAGTACGGACTAACAACTAATAAATATTAATACTTTTTAGTAGAATCAAAAGGCGGCTTTCGGGTCGCCTTTTTTTTATGTTATTAAATCCAATATAGTTTGAAGTTTTCCTTTAATCGACTTATTGTTAAGTGTATTTCTAAGTCCCATGTGAAGATTTTTTGGCCAACATTCAAAAGCTGTCCAACAATATCCTGAGTGCTCTTCGTTAAGTACAGGAATAAATTCATTATCAATTGCAATTACATATGTGTGAAAATAAAATTTTTGATCGTTTGATGTAAACATTTCTAGAGGAATCACTTTTTTAAATTTAGGTGTATTGCCGACTTCTTCTTGGATCTCACGTTTTAGACCTTCAAACGCACTTTCCGAATACTTTGATTTTCCTCCAACCAATCCCCATGAGCCGGCCGTCTTTTTGTCTGTCCTCTGCAGGAACAGAAATCTCTTTGTGCTTATCGAGTAAAACAAGGCACCCGAACATACTATATTATCTTTCATGCTATATTATAACAAAAAATTATATGATTATCAAGGAGTTGTTGCGTCGTTTGAGTCTGCGTCTTCAGTTTGCTGGTAACCACCATCTAAAACTATACTCCAAGTGCCTTGTTTGTACACTCCTTCATATGATTTTACCCATTCTGTGCCGTTGAACTTGTATTGTATTCCAGTATTAAGGTTCGTAACATAGTGCTGAGTTGAATCTGGATCTGATGCGTCAAAGGCAATATTCCATTTACTAGTAGAGCTGTTGTATTCTATGATATCTCCAACTCTTGCAACTAGTGTACCCCAAGTAGCACTTTGGAAACTAGCAGTTGAGTCGCCGACATCGTTGATTACAAGATATCTATCTCCATTGGCCGGAGTGCCAGGATCAAATGTGGCCGGATTTATTATTTTTTTAACCGCAGTTAATGTGTTACTAGGAATAGTGTCATCGTCTATCGTATACAATAATATTGTATCATCAAGTGTTGTCGTAGCGATAGTGCCAATAATTTGATTACCGTTAGGTTGGTCAAGTCTAATCTGTGATGTTCCATTAATTACTTTTCCATATTGATCAAGGACTAGTTTCCAATTCAGTGGTGGCCCAAATTCTGCAAAAGGATCAGCAAGTCCAGGATCTCTTGCACCTGTATGAAATCCATCACCCCCTGATTTAACATTTGTACCTGTTGTTCCTAACAATCTCAACTGGTTTCCTGTTACCAACAAGCCAAAATTATTTGGAGTAATAAAACTTCTAGATGCTAATTCACCGTCGATTAGTCCTTTGGCTATACCACCGTCGTCATCATAGATACTCATGATTATCTTTTGTACCACACCTAATTTTTTAACTTTGACTGGCGGAGATAACCATATTGGCATACTGAATGTCATGGATGCAACATCAATTTCGGACTCTGCTCCCACAGGGATAGTCCTTGAGCTGAATGTTATACCGGTAAGTTCGACATAACTCAAACTTGTCCAATCAATATAATTGTCTGTCTTTTGTATTTCAAAATCTGGATTGAAAAGGTATAATATTTGTTCAAGTATTTGTAGTTTTTGATCGGTGTTGGATGAGAATATATCCGCACTCACTTCTAATCTAAACGGTGACGGCATGACCTTTTCTACTGTGTAACCTGCACCCAACTGATTAGTATAGTTGCCATCTGAGTCTACATCTCTTTCTCGTAAATGCTGTTTCTCTACATGATAAGGATTCTGCATACGATCCCTGTCATAATTTAATTCTCGCACATAACAAGCAATCTTTGGTGCGTAATTCAAAGCATTTTCACTATTGTTCCTAATAATGTTGGCAACTTGCCTTGTTGGATCTCCGTATACAACCGGCACAGCTCTAAGATTAATAGACCCGTCTTTTGCTTTTCCTGTCTCCACAGAAAAATTACTTAGGATCCTAATAAATTGTGTTAAGAATTTTCTAACCTGTCCTTCGTAAAAATGTAGCATTAATTGTCAGCCTTTGGTTTAAGAGCATTTGAAAGTGCCTGCCTCTGTTTTACAGTCAAACCATTTATTGTGGATTCTGTAGTATTGTTGACAAACCCTGTCTTATAATTAGCTCTAGAATCATTGTTTGTTGTAGTAATTCTAACCGAATCTTCAATTTTGACCCATCTATTCCCGTCATAACGAAATAATCTATTAGGCAAATAATCTGTTCGCAAAAAATAATCGCCTTTGTCTACACCAGACACCGGAAAACTTATTCCAAATCCAGCAGGATTTCCATTTGGTGCTACACCGTCACCGTCAAGATAGAAACCATAGTGTGAACTTGCAGGCGTATCAATTGTGGCATTAACAGTTCTATCACTGCTGGCTCTCTGTTCTTCAGTGTTTACATTTTCAGTTCTAATGTTGCCTCTTTCGTCTATTGGTGCCACGTAATATTGTTTGTAGTTGAATCCTGACTTAGGGGCGTCTGCTTCAGCTTGTGCTACAACTTGATCGTTAATAGTTTTTTCTCTATTGAACGTGCTCATGTAACTAGCAACACTACCTGTTGTTGTTGCATCTCCTAAAATATCTCTAAACTCCTGAGAGTCTACTAAAGTTTTTAATTTGAGCCTTAACAAATGAGGCCACCATGTTGCGGAAAATCCTTCAGCCGCTCTGTTTACATCCTCAATAACGTAGTATCTTTTAAGAGCAATTGGTATGCTTTCGTCCAATGAAAAATCATCTTTCATGTGAGGAAATTCTAAGACATCACCTGCCATCGGTTTTCTTCCGATCCTTTCAACTATATCGTTTAGATGAACTGTCAAAAAAAGTGTGTCATTCTGTAAAAACATTCCAAACTGTGATAGGTTGAAGTCTGCATCTTGCACATTATAGATACCTCTTACAACATAGATATCAGAAGCATATTTTCTGTCTCTATTTTCTAAAAATAATAAATCTTGTATAGTTGTTTCGTTAATTTCACTGCCTGCGTAGTTTGGCTGACTCGGAGATGCCGCTCCATCCTTTTGTTCATCCCCTTGATCGTATGGTCCAAGATATTTGTGTAGGTGTAGATCCGTGCCTCCGACGGTGAACATCTCTTTGATGTTTCTATCAAAGAACTTGTAGTCATTGCCTTTTTCGGGCTTGAAAATGGATAATCTTGGCATATCACACATATTTATTGCCTAGCCAAAGGCTATAAATATGAGTATGTCAGAACTACAAACAGGTCAGCAAGAGATATTCGATTACGTAAAAAATAATCTAGGCGAAGGTATGATTGACGTCGAATTAGACCCAAAACACTATCAAACGGCACTAGAACGAGCCATAAACAAATTTAGACAAAGATCGTCTAATGCTGTTGAAGAATCCTATGCATTTCTGGAATTAAAGAAAGATCAAAACACATACATCTTGCCAGATGAAATCATCAACGTGAGAAGCCTGCACAGAAGGACTGTTGGATCAAGAACAGAGGGCGGCGAAGGTGGTACACTATTTGAACCATTCAATCTGGCATACACCAACACATATCTACTAAGGGCAGGTGCCACAGGTGGACTGGCAACCTATTATGCTTTTGCATCCTACCAAGAACTCGTAGGTAAATTGTTTGGTAGTTTCATACAGTTCCACTTTGATGTTGCGACAAAAAAATTAACAATTACTCAAAGACCGAGAGCCGACAACGAAACGGTTCTGATGCACACAGATAACTTCAGACCAGACATTACATTATTCAAAGACATCTATTCGAAGCCGTGGATCAGAGACTACACACTTGCTGTGTCTAAAGTAATGATTGGTGAAGCAAGAGGAAAGTTCCAACAAATTGCAGGTCCACAGGGAGGAACCTCACTGAACGGTTCAGAACTGAAACAACAGGGTATGCAAGAAATGGAACGACTTGAAGCAGAAATTGGTAACTACTCAGAAGGTGGCACACCACACAGTTTTGTTATTGGTTAATAACCAATTCTCTACATTTAAATACGCAGACATGAAAGATTCCAATTATAAAAATTACTCTGATCTCACTCTAGACGAACTGGAAGAAGTAGTTGTTGAACTTGAAAATTTAAGCATTAAGGCACTTAAAGAAAAGAAAAAAAGCCTCAGAAATCGAATATTACATTCTGTTACAGAAGCAATAAAAGAGATTGAAAAACGTCTAAAAAAATAGTATAATAAACACTATGCTTGTAGGTATAGTAGGTTTAATAGGTTCTGGTAAAGGCACTGTTTCTGACAGACTTGTAGAAAAACACGGGTATCAAAAAGATAGTTTTGCAAAAAGTTTAAAAGATGCCGTTGCATCTATGTTCAACTGGGATAGAGCCATGCTCGAAGGAGACACAGAATCAAGTAGGCATTGGCGTGAACAACCAGACAAATTTTGGAGCGAGAAATTTGGCAAACCAATAACGCCTCGATGGGTGTTACAGCACTTTGGAACGGAAGTTATGCGTGGGCAAATGTATGATGGAATATGGGTGGACAGTTGTATGGGAAGGTATAAAGGACAAAACACAGTGATAGCAGATGTGAGATTCCCAAACGAAGTTACACAGATAAGGGCACAAGGTGGAAAAATTATACGGGTAAAAAGAGGCCGAGACCCTGAATGGTTTATAAACTATGTTGAAGGAAACATAGAGCCAGCTGGTGTACATTCATCAGAATATGCATGGGCAAAAGAGGAATTTGACTTCACTATTGAAAACAATGGTGATAAGCATGAATTATATCAAAAAATAGATGACTTAATCGTCAGCAACAAGATCACCCATTCTCCAGCCAAGACGTCTGACCCCTTGCAACCTTTGGCAATTGGCGCAAACAGTTTTTAGATTAGTAGCCACAGTATTCCTCATATCCCCGTCCACAAAGAACACATCAAGTTGACTTTGACTCTGTGCCTTGAACCCACACAGTTCGCATTTTCTCTTTTTCTTATATCCAGATCTTTGCAGGGCAGTAACGCCTCCTATTTTTTTACCTGCTTTTTTCCTAATGCAGGTATCACAAAGCGTCCGCCAGTAAACCCTATCATACCGCTTGTATGCGTATGCCCTGGGTTTGGACTTACATGATTTGCACAATGGTCTGTCTTTGTACCGCATAGTTGTATTTACGTTCCCTATATAGGCACCTCGAAAATGGTAAATTATGTCAACAAAACCGTATGATCTAATAAATAACTCTAGTATACGTACAACTTGCAAGGAGAATACGAAAAATGGCAACATTAACATCACCAGGAGTAGAGGTTTCAGTAATAAATGAAAGTTTCTACGTACCATCAGATGCTGGTACTACACCACTATTCATAGTAGCATCATCACAGGATAAACAAAACGGAGCAGGAGACGGGACTGCGGCAGGTACACAGACTGCTAACGCCAACACTGCTTTTTTGATTTCATCACAGAGAGAATTAACAGAGACTTTCGGAGATCCGAAATTTTACACAGACGCTTCAGGAAATTCATTAAATGGATATGAATTGAACGAATACGGACTACAGGCGGCATACAGTTTCTTAGGAGTTGCCAACAGAGCATTCGTGCTTAGAGCGAACGTGAACACAGCAGAATTAGTTGGAAGTGCAAACGCTCCAACGGCAAGACCCGCAGATGGCACATATTGGTTTGACCTTGCATCAAGCTCTTATGGATTATTTGAGTGGTCACAGACTAACCAAACTTTCACAGCAATAACTCCGATATTGATCACTTCAGTTTCTGACCTGGTAGGAAACGTGTCAACAGGTGCTCCAAAACAAAACGTTGGAAACATCGGCAGTTATGCTATCAACACAACACACGTTACAAACAAGATTTACAAGAAAAACGCAAGTAACGAATGGAACCATGTAGGATCAAGTGCGTGGCACGCCGCTTTACCAATAATCACAGTTGCTTCAGGTACAACAGTAACTGACGGGCACACAATGGTAATGAACGATGTAACTATTACGGTATCAGGTACATCATTGGCTAACGTGGCAACAGCAATTGGTTCTAACGTCACTAACGTTACAGCAAGTGTAAACTCCACAACAGGTAACCTAGAAATTTTCCACAATGGTCAATTTGCAGGTGACTCAACTGGCGGAGCAGGAACAATCAGATTCAATGAAGGCACGGGAATGTTAGCAAGTTTAGGAATCACAACAGGTGTTTATAACGGACCTAAATTCCTACAAGCAAAACACACTGACAGACCAACTTGGAAGACTGCAGACGAGAACAGACCTAACGGTTCTGTTTGGTTCAAGACAACAAGTGCAAACTCAGGTGCGAACATCATATCTAAACTTTACAGCTCATCAGCAGGCTCATTTAGTCAAGTGGCTTCACCACTTCACGCTACAAACCATTCAGCTATCTTTAATTTAGATGCCGCTGGGGGAGGAGCAAATTTATCAGCAGGTGCATTATACACTCAGTTCAACGTGACTGAAGAGAGTATGACAGCAAATGATTTAGGCGGAGCAGACACTACAAACAATGTTGGTGACTTCCAAATATTCAGATACGAGGGCGGAGAAACAATAATCAACTCTAAAACTACATTCCCAAGCTTCACAGCAGGCGAAACATTCTCAGTACAGGAATCAATCAAGAACCAAGAGGCATTGGACACGGCTAAAACTGTTACAATGATCTCCGGTGATGGTTCAACTTTGGGTGATGCAGACGACTTTGTAACTGCATTCTCAACAGCAAACTTCACAAACCTAGAAGCATCAGTTATAGATTCAGGTGAATTCAAAGGTGCTATCCAGATCAAACACAAACTGGGCGGTGAGTTCAGAATGGTGGACACATTAGGTACTCCATTAGCAGATGCAGGATTCAGCACAACAACTGCACACAGTTATGGATCATTCACAGCAAACAGCACAACGTTGATTGACAATTTATATGACGCTCCAACAGGAGAATCATTAGACTCATCAGCCAACAATGCTGTTGTGGCTACAAACTTCAAGAGATTGAGCTACACTGCTTCTGCAAGTGAACCAACAAGTGAGCCAGCAGATGGAACACTTTGGTACAGCACAGTGATTGACGAAGCGGATATCATGGCACACAATGGAACAACTTTTGTTGGATACAAAACAGCTTATTCAACTACAGATCCAAATGGTCCGCAGTTCAGTGCAACAGCACCAACTACACAGTCAGATGGAACGCCACTTGTGAACAACGACTTATGGATTGATACAAGCGATCTAGAAAACTATCCAAAACTTTATAGATACAACACAGCGGCAACATTAAGCTCAACTAACACATCTAACCAAGTTGCAGTCACTACAACAGGTGCGGCATTTGAACTTGTTGACAAAACAGACCAGACTACAGAAGATGGAATAGTTTTTGCAGATGCTAGACTGCAGACAACTGCAGAAAAAGCCGACTCAACTGACGCAAACACTGCCGGTCCATTCAGCACAATCAAGGACCTATTAAGTGACGGATTCTTAGATCCTGATGCGCCAGATCCAAGTGCATTCCCACAAGGCATATTACTTTGGAACACAAGGAGAAGTGGTTACAACGTCAAGGAATACAAAAACGATTACATCACTACTACGAAATATCCAGGAAGCGGATCAAGTGGTTTAGGTAACATCAGAGCAAGTAACGAAGCAGTTGGTGGATACTACCCAGACAGATGGGTGACTAAATCTAGCAACAACGCAGACGGTTCTGGATCTTTCGGTAGAAAAGCACAGAGAAAAGTAATTGTTGAGCAATTAAAATCAGAGATCGACACTAACCAAGCAATCAGAGAAGACCAAAGAGGCTTTAACGTAATTGCTACACCTGGTTATCCTGAGTTGATACAAAACATGATTTCATTGAACACAGATAGAAACAATACAGCGTTTGTTGTTGGAGACACACCTTTCAGATTAGAAGGCAATGCAACAGCAATTACAAACTACGCAAACAACTCAGCCGGCGCCCTAGACAACGGCGAAGATGGTCTTGTAAGTGCAAGTGATCACCTAGGCGTATTTTATCCGTCTGGTTTGACTACTGACAATACAGGAAAATCAATTGTTGTTCCACCGTCACACATGATGATGAGAGTATTGGCAAACAACGACAACATTGCTTTCCCATGGTTTGCACCATCAGGAACTAGAAGAGGTGTGGTCGACAATGCTACATCAGTTGGTTTCATTGATGCAAGTTCAGGAGAATTCCAAACAATATCTGTAACGGAGTCAGTGAGAGATTCAATGCATGAAGTTAAAATCAACCCAATTACATTCTTTGCAGGGGCAGGGATTGTTAACTTTGGTAACTTAACTAAAACATCAGCAAGTTCGGCATTAGACAGAATAAACGTTTCAAGATTGGCAGTGTTCTTAAGAACACAGCTAGACTCTATTGCGAAACCATTCATATTCGAACCTAATGATGAGCTTACAAGAAATGAGATAAAACAAGCAGTTGAATCATTCTTGTTAGAGTTAGTTGGACAGAGAGCATTGTTTGACTTCCTAGTGGTTTGTGATGACACTAACAACACACCTACAAGGATTGACAGAAATGAACTGTATGTTGATATAGCAATTGAGCCAGTAAAATCAGTTGAATTTATCTACATACCATTAAGAATCAAAAACACAGGAGAAATTGCAAAGTTAGGGAACTAATTTTGAATAAATAGGAGAAACAGATGGCAATATCAACTTTATCAAAATT
>MDTB01049824.1_pt1 | contig 10902 bp, 11 predicted proteins | sample 811161 | NCBI WGS metagenome assembly MDTB01 (sample SAMN05326650, study PRJNA326480) | marine metagenome | isolation source: seawater | place: Mediterranean Sea | collected 2009 | reverse complement strand
TTGGGATAGAACGTATGAGGGAATAATCATTATTAACGCCTCATATTACTTGATCGTGTTTGGGTAATGTAGGACGTATCTATCGGATATTATGCCCGATAAATGGAAAGCTATAAGGTGTCGTTATAGCGTGGTGATAGAGCGGTTTTTTGCGGTTTATCGATCTGCACGTTTTTACCGTCTTCCCCATCGTAGATTTCTTTTAATGGATCATTTATTTTATCGCTGGCATTATCTTCGGCGTTCTTGATTTCTTCATCAACGATAACCGAAGGGCGACGGGCTATTTGTATAGGGTAGCCTTTGCGCTCTTTTACTGCTTCTCTGATAACTGGCCAGTTTAAACGGTCTTGATGTTCGCCTGCTGTTTTGATGAGGTGCTGCATTTCTGCATCGGTGAGTTTTTGCTCCTCAGATGTTCCGTTTTCTTCGAAATCTATGGCTTGTTCGATTGTTGGGTGTGCTTCGAGGTAGAGCTTATCATCAATCCATGCTGTTTTAATGGGTTGGTTTACGACTTCAACGCGGGTGCCAACAGGGGCGACTTCGAATAATTTTGTGATGGTTTCTGGATACATGCGTATGCACCCTGAGCTGACACGGCGACCAATGCCAAATGGGCGGTTGGTTCCGTGGATCGCGTAAGTGGGCCAGCCTAGATAAAGAGCATGGGTACCAAGTGGATTTTCTGGGCCGGGGCCATATGATGCTTTTAGTTCTGGGTCTTCTTTACGCATACGCGGTGTTGGGCGCCATGTAGGGCCTTCTTTTTTGCGTACTACTTTTGTTACGCCAAGCGGCGTGTCTAGCCCCTCACGTCCTACGCCAATTGGGAATGTTTTTGGTTCTGCGCCATCTTCTGGGAAATAGTATAAACGCATTTCCGCTAGATTAATGATGATGCCTTCACGCTTTGTATCGGGTAGGATATGGCGTGATGGTAGGATAATCGTTGTATCTTCGCCAGGTATCCATGGGTCAACATAGGGGTTGGCGGCGCGCATTTCTGTGAAGCCAAGATTATAGTCTCTTGCAAGGTGAATAAAGGTATCGATATCAAGGGCTTTATGCTCTATCTGATCGCCGACATAAGGCAAGTCATACTCAGCCTGCGCAATGCCTGTATTTAGGCTAAGTGCGCTTAGTGCTGCGATGAAACGGAGTGCGTTTTTCATGTCGTTATAACCTTTATATTTGCCTTAAGTTAGGCTGCCATTTTTGCTTCTAGATTTTCTACAATTTTATTCATGAACTCTTCTGTTGTCAGATAGCTTTGTTCACCACCAACAAGTAGGGCAAGGTCTTTTGTCATGAAGCCCGCTTCAACGGTATTGATGCATACACGCTCAAGATTTTCGGCAAAGGCGATAACCTCAGGTGTGTTATCAAATTGCCCGCGATATTTGAGCGCCGATGTCCATGCAAAGATGGATGCGATTGGGTTTGTTGATGTTGGATTTCCTTTTTGATGTTCGCGGTAGTGACGTGTAACAGTTCCGTGAGCGGCTTCGGCTTCTACGGTTTTCCCGTCTGGTGTTAGGAGGACTGATGTCATAAGACCAAGTGAGCCAAAGCCTTGTGCAACGATATCGGACTGAACATCACCGTCATAGTTTTTACAAGCCCAGACAAAACCGCCCTTAGATTTTATAGCTTGTGCAACCATGTCATCGATGAGTCGGTGTTCGTACCATAGCTCTAGTGCGTCAAATTGTTCTTTAAATTCTTCGTCAAAAACGCGTTGGAATATTTCAATAAAGCGGCCGTCATATTGCTTTAGGATGGTGTTTTTTGTGCTCATATAAACTGGGTATTTACGAGCAAGACCGTAGTTAAAGCAGCTGCGTGCGAAACCTTCGATTGAGGCATCAAGGTTATACATTCCCATGGCAACGCCTGGAGTTTCGAAGTTAAAGACTTCGTACTCTTGTGGTTCGCCACCCTCTTTAGGTGTGAAGACAAGCTTTAATGTGCCGGGTTGATCGACTTTTATATCTGTCGCTTTGTATTGGTCGCCAAAGGCATGGCGGCCAATAACGATTGGGTTTTCCCATCCAGGAACGTAGCGAGGAATATTTGAGGTCACAATGGGTTCACGGAAAACTGTGCCATTTAGGATATTACGGATTGTTCCATTTGGACTACGCCACATTTTTTTGAGGCCAAATTCTTCTACACGCGCTTCATCTGGTGTGATCGTTGCGCATTTAACACCGACACCATGTTCTTTAATAGCGTTGGCGGCATTGATTGTGATTTGATCATCTGTGGCATCGCGACTTTGAACAGATAGATCATAGTATTTAAGATCGATATCAAGATAAGGCAAAATAAGACGGTCTTTAATCCAAGCCCAGATGATACGTGTCATTTCATCGCCATCAATCTCTACAACCGGATTTTTAACTTTAATTTTTGCCATGATTTGTCTCCTTATCGATTCTTCGACTCCAATACGAATAATACAATATAGGTAGTTAGTTTACTGTGCCAAGAGCTTTTCTATTTCTTCTTCAAGTCGGTGGAAGGCTTTTTCAAAAATGCCGCTTTTCATGATGCGCCCTTTTTGTTGTAAATAGATTTCGTACATGGTGGTGTGTGGGCCTACCTTACGTATGATAAAGCTTAGATAGGCTGAGTAATGCGCGGATTTGTAGTAGGTATAGCTGGCTATGCCTTCATCAAAATCACATTCAACAGTTCGGTAGGTCAGGGTTTTAGCGCTAGCTGCTTTTAAATATAAGCCATCTAATTTCCTGAATTGTCCTGATGTAAACCCAGATGGATGCGCTGTTTTGGCAAAAGGTATAATTTCTGACATGTGGATATTATATCAGCTTTTCTCCTATTTGGGGAATAAAGCACTGGAAAGCGCACAAATTTTGGTTAATATTTCGAGCGAGTCGCTATATAAGGAATAACTATGTCTGATGTACTTTTAGAGATGGATGAAGCGATGCGCCAAGAGCGCATGGCAAATATATGGAAGAACTATGGTTCTTACATTATTGGGTTTATTGTTCTTACAATATTGGGAACTGCTGTTTTCGCAGGGTATCAATCATGGAGTGAGAATAGGCGTATAGAACAAACAGATGCGCTTATTTCTATTCAGGAAAATCCTTCATATCCGGATAATGTTTTAAATGGAGAAGCTGATATCAACGCTCTTGACGGTTCTGTGCGTGGTTTGCTTCTTTTGGGCGCTGCTGGATCTTTGATGGATTTAGAACGCGCAGATGATGCGCTTGGTGTTTATGAGCGCGCTGCTGTTGATACAGAAATAGATCAGCAGTTCAGACAGCTTGCTGGTTTGATGGTCGTACGTTTGAGTTTAGGGCAGGATGATGCTGATAAAGATGAGCTTTTAGGTTATTTGACGCCGATTGTCGCGGATAAGACTTCATCTTGGCGCTTACATGCACTTTTGGAATCTGCGCTTGTAAAGGCACATCTCGGGCTTGATTACCAAGGTGCTATTGAAGACTTAGCGATAATCGAAGCGCAGGAAAATGCGCCGCAGTCATTGCAAGAGAAGGTTAAAGCTTTGAGCGCTCTATATACACTTAAACTCAATAGTGGGGTTCAATAATGAAATTGCGTTTTGCCGGAGTATTGAGTCTTGTTTGTGCGCTTTCTTTAACAGCGTGCGGCGGAGGCAGTATTTTTAAGGATGAAGTACCCCCCTTAAAAGGTGAGCGTATTTCTATTCTTGAGCTTCAGAGAATTTTGGAACCTGATGATAAAGTTTTAGATGATATGGGGCTTGTCACACCTAAGATGTGGAAGAATGATTTCTGGCCTCAGTCCGGTGGATACCCTAATCATGCGATGCAAAATCTTGTCCTTTCTGAGGGGGAGGTTGAGCGTATTTGGAGTGCGGATATTGGACAAGGATCAAAAGATGGTCTTCCTTTAACTGCTCAGCCTGTCTTGGTTGATGGCTTTATTTACACATTGGATACTGACGGTCGTTTATCAGCGTTTGAATTAGACAAAGGTAAGCGTGTATGGGATGTTGATGTATCAAATGCCAAAGAAGATGACCCAGTTATTAGCGGCGGTATTGCGTTTGCGCATAATTTGCTATTTGTAACGAATGGTTATTCGGAGGTTTTAGCTGTATCGCCTGAAAATGGTGCCGTAGTCTGGAGGCAGACTATTCCTGCTCCATCGCGCGCTGCGCCAACCGTTATGAATGAGCGTGTTTTTGTTACGACATTAGATAGTCGCCTATTAGCGCTTAACGTAAGTGATGGTTCGGTTTTGTGGGATTATACCGGGATTAATGAAGATTCGGCATTGATTGGTGCGGCCAGTGCCGCTGCCAATAATGATATTGTTGTTCCTGTTTTCTCTTCGGGGGAAGTGACGGCTCTTCGCGTTGAGAACGGATCAGTTGCATGGTCAGATAGTTTGGCGTCAATACGTGGTTTTGGTGGCTTATCGGCTATCTCGGATATTAAAGCTCTGCCTGTTTTGGATAAAGGTATTGTAATTGCCATTGGTTTTGGTGGGCGTATGGTTGCGATTGATGAGCGCAGCGGTGCCCGTATTTGGAGCCGTGAGATAGGCGGCGTAGAGACCCCATGGGTCGCCGGTAATCATGTTTTTGTTATCTCAAGCGAGAATCAGTTGATTGCTCTTGGGCGTGATACGGGCGCTATTCGTTGGATAAAAGAATTACCACGTTATGAAGATGAAGAGCTTTTGATTCTAAGTGGACCTATTTTTGCTGGTGGTCGCTTAATGCTGTTTAGTAACAAGGGGCTTGTTTTTGAATTTGATCCAGAAACTGGTGAGATGTTAAGGCAGTGGGATAGTGGTCATGAGGTTTTAATCTCACCTATTGTTGCTGGCGGGCGTTTATACCTTCTGGATGAGGATGGAACGCTAAGTGCTTATCAGTAATGACGCTGTCTATGAGGGCTTTGAAATTTAATTTTTCAAATGTATGACGTCCGTATAGTGATGTCAGTCCAACACACACAACAGCAATATGGACAAAATACATTCCTAAAAGCCCATTATCCATTGCATATAGAAGCCATAGTGCTTCTGCTAGGACGTAACCGAGTTTGACTTTACGATTATCTTCAAAAATTTCACATCCTCTGCACGCGATCAGGGCAGCTACAAGAAGTAGGTCACTTGGTCCTTGGTATAAAAAATAGGTTCCTAAACCAGCGAAAAATGCGCTGCCGATTAGTTTATATATGAGTTGGCGTTTTTCTTCAGCTTTGCTTACGATTTTGTTGCTGAGGCTATATTGGTACATGGAGCCAGCAGTGGCAATAATGCCGGTTACCGCGCCTGCATGAGAACCTAGTACGTAGAAATAAATTGCAGCTGAAAGACAGCAAAGAGCATTAAGCACAAGTGCTTGTTTTTTTGTGACGCTTAAGAATAAAGCCGCAACAAAAACAATATATAAGAAAAAAGAAACCGACCCGATCACTTTTAAAACACCCCTGAAATATAGAAAGAGAATTAACTTCGTTAAGATTAAAAATAGCTAAAAATATCTAAGATTTGGTTAAGTATGAATCAATTAATATTTCTAGACAGATGAAGGGGATACATGTACAAGCGTCATATGTTTACTTTAGCTTTAGTAGGACGCCCGAATGTCGGTAAATCAACCATGTTCAACCGCATTGCGGGCAAGAAATTAGCAATTGTTGATGACACGCCTGGTGTTACACGTGATTGGCGTGAAGCAGAAGGCTGGCTGTTTGATCGTGGGATGCGTATCATTGATACAGCGGGCTTGGAAGATAATTTTGATGACTCTATTCAAGGGCGTATGCGCCAGCAGACTGAACATGCATTGAAGCATGCGGATGCTATTTTATTTATGATTGATGGCCGTTCTGGTGTGACACCGCTCGATGAGCATTTTGCGCAATGGCTACGCCGTCAGAAAAAGCCGATCGTTCTTGCCGTTAATAAGGGTGAAAATGCAAAGGCTATTTCAACAGCTATGGGTGAGGCTTATTCTTTAGGACTTGGTGAGCCTATTGCTGTATCTGCTGAACATGGTACGGGTATGGAAGATATTTACCATGCACTTAGTCCACATTATCCGGAGGAAGAAGAGCTTGAGGATGATGGTGAGGAAAGCCGAGATAATTTCGACAATATTGATGATATTGAAGGGCTTGAGGATTTTGAGTTTCAGCAAGAAGATATCGATCCAGAAAAGCCTTTGAAAATTGCGATTGTAGGGCGCCCAAATGTGGGTAAATCTACTTTGCTTAATGCAATTGTACAGGACAACCGCGTTATGACTGGCCCAGAAGCAGGGATTACGCGTGACGCAATTGCTGTGGACTGGGACTACAAAGAGCGAAGATTTAAGCTCGTTGATACAGCGGGTATGCGCCGTAAATCAAGGGTACAGGATGCGATTGAAAAGATGAGCGTTGAGGATTCAATGCGCGCTATTCGCTTGGCTCAGGTTGTTGTGCTTGTCATTGATGGAAATGCTATTTTTGAAAAGCAGGATTTACAAATTGCTGAGCATGTTATCTCTGAAGGGCGTGCGCTCGTTATTGCTGTTAATAAATGGGATAGCGTCGAAGATAGAACTGATGCCCTTGAAGAGTTACAACATAAATTTGATACTTCGCTTGCTCAGTTAAGAGACATTCCTTATCAAACAATTTCTGCACTTAATGGTAAGAATATCAATAAACTCTTGGACCGTGTTTTATGGACCTACGAGATTTGGAATAAGCGTGTTAAAACAGCGGGGCTAAACAGGTGGCTTGCGAAAATGGAAAGTCAAAACCCGGCGCCGCTTATTTCTGGACGTTCAAATCGTATGAAATATATTACGCAGATTAAAACGCGTCCGCCTACCTTTGCATTATGGGTTGCGCGTCCTGATAAACTTCCAGATTCGCATAAGCGTTTTTTGGTTAATGGATTGCGCCGTGATTATGATATTCCGGGTGTTCCTATACGCTTATTAGTACGTAAATCTAAAAATCCATTCGCGGATAAGTAAAGACGCTTCAGAAATCTTTTAGATAATTGACGATGTCCATTCCTGTTTCGTTGACGAACATGAATGAGATTGAGATAAATCCGCCCATTTCCCATGGTATTCTAAGTGTATGGGTTAGTATGTATGCTGCGTACACATAGTATATGAGTGTTACGAATAGGGCGTATGTTTGCATATCCTGTGCGGTGGTTATGTCAAAGCTCAGGCAAAAGAGTATGGGCGCGGTTAATGCAAACATTGCCAGTTCGAACCAGTTTGCAATGGTGATGTATTTATATAAGAAATCAAGTCTGTCGTATGATTTACAGAATATGAATGTGAGCGCTAAACAAATAATGAAGCTAATTATAATTTTACTGCCGTGAAGTAAGAACAAGAGTTCAGCAGGGTATGTTCCATCTGACAGCATCACAATTGTTAGGAGCACTAGCGGAGTGATAATAAGTGGCCAGATAAAAGACTTTATCATCGTGTTCGTATCTGCACTAAAGTTTTCAAACCCGCGCGGCATGAATAAGAAAATTTCAAATATACCAAGTAGGTGATCTTTTACTGTATTAGCCATAGTCTACCTCCTGCTTATGTTTGCTATAGTTAAAATATAACTCATAAATGGGGCGTTTTTATGGTTTTCAAATGGCTTAAAACTGCCGACTTTGTGTCAGTTTTTTTTGATATGCTTAATTGCTAACTTTTCGGTCTTTAAGGTCTGTGATCTTAATGTTTTCACTTTTGTTATTGTGGTCAATCAGTTCAACAGGGTAATCGCCTGTGAAGCACGCATCCTCGTATAGGGGCGCGTTATTATCACGGCCTTTCTCACCTAATGCGCGATATAGACCGTCTATCGAAACATATTCTAATGTGTCGGCCTTAATAAATTTGCAAATTTCTTCAACTGACATGCTATGCGCAAGCAGTTCATCCGTTGTTGGAGTATCAATGCCATAGAAACAGCTATAGCGTATTGGTGGCGAGGAAATCCTCATATGAACTTCTTTAGCACCGGCTGCTCTGACCATTTCGACAATCTTTTTAGATGTTGTCCCTCGGACAATAGAATCATCAACAAGGACAACACTTTTCCCTTCGATGAATTTCCGGTTTGTGTTGTGCTTTAGCTTAACACCAAGGTGGCGGATTTGATCTGTTGGCTCGATAAATGTACGGCCAATATAGTGGTTTCGAATGATACCTAATTCAAAAGGTAGGCCACTTTCCTGTGCATAGCCAATAGCAGACGGTACGCCGCTATCAGGTACAGGTACGATTAGATCTGCGCCATCTACTGGGCTTTCTTTCGCAAGCTCAATACCTATGTTTTTACGGACCTCATAGATTGATTTTCCATCCATGATGCTGTCCGGGCGTGCGAAATATACATATTCAAAAATACAAGGGCGAGGGGCTACCTTTTCTAGAGGGCTAAAGCTTTCAATGCCTTCTGCGCTAATGATAACCATTTCGCCTGGCTCAATTTCTCTAACAAATTCTGCACCTATAATGTCGAAGGCGCATGTTTCTGATGCTAGTATGTGGCCATCCCCTAATTTACCGAGTACAAGGGGACGGATACCATAGGGGTCACGTACACCAACGAGGCGGTTATCTGTATTTATTACAAGTGCAAAACCACCGATGATTTGCGATACAGCATCAATAATGCGGTCTTTGATTGTTTTTTCTTTGGATGTTGCAACAAGATGTAGGATGACTTCTGAATCGCCAGTAGATTGGAAAATTGAGCCTCTTTTAACGAGTTCTTTGCGTAGAGCCTGCGCATTTGTCAGGTTTCCGTTGTGCGCTACGCTGAAGCCACCAAAATCTAGATCACCATAAAAAGGTTGTACGTTTCTAAGTGCGGGCTCACCACTTGTTGAGTAACGATTATGGCCAATAGCGATATGGCCTTTTAAGCGCTCAATAATTTCTCCTGCCCCAAATGTTGCACCAACTAAGCCTAGAGCTTTGTGAGCATGATAATTATTGCCGTCATAGGAGACGATACCACATGCCTCTTGGCCTCTATGTTGAAGGGCATGAAGTCCTAGGGCTGTTAAGGCTGCTGCGTCGTTTGAACCATAAACACCAAATACGCCGCATTCTTCGTGGAGCTTATCTAGATTCTCTAGTGTTTTAACCGTCATTTTTATTCTTCTGTATTTTCTCTAATTAATCTATCTAGTTCGTTTCTTGTTTCTTTCGAGTATCCTGCCTCGGGCGCGGTATCTTGAGTTTGCTTTTTGAGGTTTTCTTTATGTTCTTTTAAAAGATCGATTTGCTCTAGTTTTTCTCTAGCGCCTGTTTTTTCGATCATTGCATTTGCTTCAGTTTCTAATTCTGCGCGCATATTTTCAGGGATGAATTCTGTAATTGCGGCTGAAGTGCTTTCTAAATATACAAGTGTTTGTGCATCACCAATATATTTTTCTTTATCTTCTTTACTCATGAATAGGTGAGCTGGAAGATATAATAGACCAAGGATCAGGATTCCTCTGATAAGACCAAAGATAAATCCGAATGTACGATCTACTGCGCCTAGTCCTACTTTCTTAACAGTTTCGGCTAGGTAGTGGCTAATGAAGGATAGAATTATTACAACGACGATGAAAATTAATCCATATGACAATACTGCCGAGAGGACATCATAAGGTAGGATATCGAAGAGTTTTTGAACTTCTTTCTCTCCTTCTTCTACGCCAAGCCATCCGTCTAATATGGGTTTTAATAATGGGCCACCGAAATATGCTGCTGCGCCGCCTCCAACTACACCAGCAATTGTTAGGACTTCGCGGATGAAACCGCGCAGAAAAGCTATGATTGCGGAGATAAAGAGAACAACGACAACAAGAATGTCTATAATCATTTGGGTATTTTTCGCATTTGATTGTTAAAAGCAATAAATAGGGCAAGCGCGTTTAAAAATCAAGCAATTAGTGGCATTGCTTTATGTGTGTATACGCTTCTTAGCCATAGGCTTGCACATTTGATGCTGTACTATACATGTCGGCAAGCATTTGTATGTTATCAATTTCTGATACGCGGATTTCATTGTTTGTTGATTTTCGCGCTTTTCCTTTATTTTTTGTTTTGGGTATTACAGCTTCTCTAAACCCTAATTTTTGAGCTTCTTTTAGCCTTAGATCGCTTTGCGCAATTTGGCGTACTTCTCCAGCTAAGCCGAGTTCACCAAAGAATACGGTTTCTGCCGGAAGTGGGGCATTTTGTAATGCGCTTATAAGGGCTGCAGCCACTGCAAGGTCGGCTGCCGGTTCGTTAATACGGATGCCGCCTGCTATATTCAAAAAGATATCACACCCAGAAATTTGTAAGCCTGTACGTGTTTCAAGGACAGCTACGATCATGGCTAATCTATTTGGATCCCAACCAAGAACGGACCTGCGCGGTGCCGCAAGGGTTGACGGCGCGACCAGAGCTTGGACTTCAACAAGCATCGGTCGCGAGCCTTCTAATGCTGCGAGTACTGCAGAGCCTGCAACATTCTGGTTGCGCTGTGATAGGAATATTTCTGATGGGTTTAGCACTTCTCTAAGGCCTTCGCCGGCCATTTCAAAAACACCTATCTCGTCAGTTGGGCCGAAACGGTTTTTGACAGCGCGAAGGATTCTGAATTGGTGAGAACGATCACCCTCGAAATGTAGAACTGTATCTACCATGTGCTCTAAAACGCGCGGACCAGCGATTTGTCCGTCTTTCGTGACATGCCCGACAAAAATTACAGCCATGTTCCGTGCTTTTGCATGACGGATTATTTCTTGGGCACTTGTTCTGACCTGTGTGACGGTTCCGGGTGCTGAGTCAATGTTGTCGATATACATTGTCTGTATCGAATCGATGATGAGTATATCAACAGGTTTGCTTCCGCTGCT
>MDTB01182811.1_pt1 | contig 10903 bp, 9 predicted proteins | sample 811161 | NCBI WGS metagenome assembly MDTB01 (sample SAMN05326650, study PRJNA326480) | marine metagenome | isolation source: seawater | place: Mediterranean Sea | collected 2009 | reverse complement strand
TATTGGAAAAGTGCGCCCTCTATAAGTGATGATGTTATTAGCCTTGGTCAATATCGATGGGATCCCATGCCCATTACAAAATCAGGAAATACATTTATTTCAGGGATGCGAACCATAACAACTACAGGTGATGTCAATATGCAGACTGGAATGGCATCACATGTATATGTAGCAGATAAATCAATGGATAAGGATTATTTTTATTCTGCCGATAGTGAGTTATTAGTTGTTCCACAATCAGGCGGTTTAATCTTAAAAACGGAACTTGGGTTAATTGACATAGATCCAGGTGAAGTAGCACTTATTCCAAGGGGACTTGTTTTCTCAGTTATACTTCAGGATGATATATGCCGTGGTTTTGTTTGCGAAAACTATGGTCAAAAGTTTATTTTGCCCAACAGAGGTCCAATAGGGGCTAATTGTCTTGCCAATTCTAGAGATTTTAAAATTCCGCAAGCCTATTATGAAGATAAAGAGGAAGAAGGTAAACTCACTGTAAAATGGTGTGGATCGTTTCACTCATGCCACATCACCAGATCACCTTTCGACATTGTTGCTTGGCACGGGAATTATGCTCCATGCAAGTATGATTTAAAAAATTTCTCTCCAGTAAGTGCAGTGCTATTTGACCATCCCGATCCGTCTATTTATACGGTTCTTACATCACCTTCAGGAATTGAAGGAACAGCGAACATAGACTTCATTTTATTTAGAGATAGATGGAATATTGCAGAAAATACGTTTAGACCACCTTGGTACCATAAAAATGTTATGTCAGAATTAATGGGAAATATTGTAGGTAAGTATGATGCAAAACCCTCTGGATTTGTGCCTGGAGGCATAAGTTTGCATAATATGATGCTACCTCATGGTCCGGATAAAGATGCTTTTGAAGATGCTTCAAACTCTGATTTAAAACCGCAAAAATTAGAAAATACTATGACTTTCATGTTTGAGTCACGGTTTCCACAACACCTTACAGAGTATGCTGCTAAAGAAGCTCCGTTGCAGGATAATTATACTGAGTGTTGGAAGGGACTTCAGAAAAAATTTAATGGAACCCCAGAAGGCAACTGGTAATGTCTACTGAATTAACTAAGTCATTCGTTCATACGGCGAATGATCGAGAATGTGATTTTCCTCTCAATAATCTTCCCTTTGGTGTCTGCTTTGAAAAAGATAAACAGCAGCGTTTTTCTGCTACTGCAATAGGCGATCAGGTTCTTAATCTTACTTATGCTGAAGAATTAAATCTAATACCCAAATCAGGATTTAAAAACGTGTTATTGAATTCCTTTATGTCAAAGGGTACGAGTGCTCGGAAAGAAATACGTAAAATTTTACAGGATTTATTATCAGATAGCTCAAAAAAAAGAAGTGAGGTTGAGAGATGTCTCTTACCCCGCCATGCGTGTTATAATAGTGAAGCTTTTAAAGTCTCTGAGTATACTGACTTTTACTCCTGTGAAAATCATGCGCTCAACGCAAGTAAAATTATCAGAGGAAAGAATGCAGAACTATCCAATAATTGGTATAATCTACCAGTTGCCTACAATGGGCGCGCATCATCGGTCCAGATAACCGGTAGTGATATTCGAAGACCAACTGGACAAATTTTTGACCAAGATAGTGATAATGTAAAGTTCGAGCCGACCAGCAAATTAGATTTTGAACTTGAGATGGGGACCGTAATTGGTGGTAGTTTGCCGATTGGCGAAACGGTAGATTTTGAGGAAGCTGAAGATCTGATTTTTGGATATGTTTTGCTTAATGATTGGTCTGCTCGGGATATGCAGGCGTGGGAATACCAACCACTTGGTCCCTTTATTTCAAAATCATTTGGGACAAGTATCAGCCCTTGGATAATCACTCCAGAAGCTCTTGAGCCATTCAAAGTAAAAACTCCAGAGAGAAAAGTTGTTCTGCTTCCACATTTTGAGGACAATAAAGCGTTCGTTTTTGATATAAATTTAAAAGTAACGCTAATTGAACACTCCGGCTCTGAGACCGATCTAATAGAAACTAATTCAAAAGAGCTTTATTACTCACCAGTACAACAGGTCATACATCATGCATCGGCAGGTTGTGGAATATCAACAGGAGATTTAATGGGTTCTGGAACAATATCTGGAACGGAAAAAGGAAGGTACGGTTGTATGTTAGAACTATCATGGGGGGGCAGAGAAAAAATAGTTTTGAGCTCTGGAAAAAAACGTGATTTCTTAGAAGATGACGATACTATTGTTTTCAACGGAACGGCAAAAGAGAGCGAGTTTACAATAGGATTCGGTTCCTGCTCTGGCAGGATTGTCAAATAAAAAGGAAAAAGATGAAAAAATTTGCGTCACAGAATGATTTAGAAGAGAAAAAAATTTCATTTGAGGAAATAGGAAATGGTCTTTTTGCTTTTACTGCTGAAGGAGACCCCAATTCAGGTATAATAATCGGTGATGACAGTGTTATGGTTATTGATGCGCAAGCTACTCCCACTTTAGCGCGAGAGGTAATTCAGAAAGTTAGGTCAGTCACTGATAAACCGATCTCTCACTTAGCCTTATCCCACTATCACGCTGTCAGAGTATTGGGAGCTTCCGAATATAAGACAAATAATATAATCATGAGTAGCAAAGCGAGATCTATGGTTGTAGAAAGAGGCAAAGAAGATTGGGACAGTGAATTTGATAGGTTCCCACGCTTATTTAAAGGACATCAAGAAATCACGGGTCTGACTTGGCCAACTACAACTTTTGAAAAAAAAATGTCAGTTTTTTTAGGTAACCGAAGAGTTGATTTATATTTTCTGGGTAGGGCACATACAGCTGGAGACATAGTTATTCATGTGCCAGATTCCAATGTATTATTTACCGGTGATATTGTGGAATACAAGTCAGCTTGTTACTGTGGTGATGCTCATTTGCAAGATTGGCCAGAAACACTCAAAAACATTGCAAATTTTCAAGCTGTTTCTTTAGTTCCTGGAAGAGGCGATGCAATAACAGATCTCGGACAAATAGACGAGGCACTTGCCTTAACTGAGGATTTTGTCACATCCACATTTAAATCAGTCTCAACAATTGCTCATGCGGGTGGAGATTTAAAAGAAGCCATGTCATCCTGTAGAGATCAATGCGACAAAAAGTTTTCTAGTTATGCGATTTATGAGCATTGTTTGCCCTTTAATGTGTCAAGGGCTTTTGATGAAGCAAAAGGCATTGACAACCCAAGAATTTGGACTGCTGAGCGAGACAAGCAGATGTGGGACTTGTTGCAGTGAATACACAGACTAACTTTTCAAAAAACTATTATTATAAAGAGTTTCCCTATAAGACTCCTCCAGAGATTAAAGAAGGAAAACAGGAAATTTATCCTGTAGCTATAGTGGGTGCGGGACCTATTGGTTTGTCCTTGGCAATTGATTTAGCGCAAAGAGGTATAAAATCCGTACTTTTAGACAACAATAATATTGTATCAACGGGATCGAGAGCAATTTGTTGGGCTAAAAGAACTTTAGAAATTTTTGATCGATTGGGTGTCGCATCAAAAATGATGGCGAAGGGGATTACCTGGGAAACGGGTAGGCTATTTAATGGAGATAAAGAAGTTTTCAACTTCAACTTGTGTTCAGACAAAGGTCAAAAGTTTCCAGCATTTATTAATTTACAGCAGTATTACGTTGAAGAGTATTTAATTGAAAGATGTTTTGAACTAGATGACTTTATTGATCTTAGATTTAGTAGTAAAGTTATCGATCATACTCAAGGTAAAGAAAATGTGGATATCACTGTCCATTGTCCTGAAGGTAATTATCAGTTGAAATCAAGGTATATGTTAGCTTGTGATGGTGCTGAGTCGCCAACCAGAAAGCGAATGGATCTTTCTTTTGACGGAGAGATTTTCGATGAGCATTTTTTGATTGTTGATATTTTTATGGAAACCCCACCTTTTGAAAGCGAACGGCCTGAGCGTTGGTTTTGGTTTGCGCCTACATTTCATGAAGGTCAATCGGCCCTGTTACATAAACAAGCAGAAAATATTTATCGAATAGACTTGCAGCTTGCTGAGAATATTGACAAACAAAAGGAGCTCGATCCTAAAAGAGTAAGAAAAAGAATTAAAAAAGTTGTTAAGTCTGAAAATTTTGAAATTGACTGGATGAGCATTTATAAATTCAAGTGTGCTTCTCTTGACAGGATGGTGTTTGATAGAATTATTTTTGTTGGAGATAGTGCACACGTAGTTAGCCCATTTGGAGCGAGGGGTGGTAATGGTGGTATGCATGATGTCGATAATCTAGGATGGAAACTGGCTTCTATTCTAAAAAAAAAATCACCAACTAAGATTTTAAGTACCTATAATGATGAACGAATTGAAGCTGCAAAAGAAAATATAGCAAATTCTTCGAGAGCAACAAACTTTATGACTCCAAAAAATAAAATGGCTAAAGCTTTTCGTGATCAGGTCCTAGATTTGGCAACAAATAATCAATTTTCTAGAAATTTGATAAATTCTGGTAGGCTCTCCGTTCCATTCAAGTTAAGTAGTTTGAAACTTAAAAATCAATTTAAGAATGATCCTCTTCTAGGATCAATCTACCTAGACTTTCCGATTCTAGACAGAGAAGGAAACCGACTATTTTTCACCGATGTGATTACTCAAGGTTATAATTTACTTTCATTTTCTAAAACGAAAATTGCAGTTCCTTCTGATTTGAATACAATACGTGTTGGTGAAGAAAATAATGAAGCTGTAGATTTTATCGATTTTGAAGGTAAAGGTCTAGCAAGATACAGAAGAAAACTAAATTATCTTATCAGGCCGGATGGCTACATTGTAGGAATATTTAAAGAGGTTAATATCGCGACATTAGAAAAATATATGCTCTAGATACCAAGATTTTGAAGAAAGTAAATTTAAATGTCACTAAACGATGAACTTTACTCGAGACTTGTAAATCTTTACCAAGAGCTCAATGATCAACAAATTCATAAGTTGAATGCTCGGCTTATTTTACTTCTCTCAGAGAAATTGTCTGACCCAAGCGCTGTAGAAAAAATAATTGTTCAAGTCGAAGCTGAAGTCAAAAACGCCAATAAGCGGATAACTCGTTAATATTTTTAAAAGGGTAAAACACCGCGCAGAGTCGTTATTATAGGGATTATCTTTTGTAATAAAGCAAAGAAATTAATTCCAAATTTCGGTAGAAGCCAAACAATTAACGCTAATAAAATTGAAGCAGTAACTATTATTAAAACGATATTTTTCTGCCCCAGGTTGCTTTGATCAGAATTAAGGATCCTATCTACGGTGTTTTTAGTTTTGGAACTGTCTTTAATTCTTAAAAATGGTCGTAATATCCACATAACAATTAAAATGAAAATTATTAAAAGGATTAAACGAAACATAAAAATATCCTTTCTGTGTAAAGTAACTTCAATAAATGTATTTAAATTTACAATTTTTGAAAAAAATATTCTACCTTTTCCCAACAGTCAGTAGGAAAAATCCATAATATTTCTAAATCCTCGGTACCAGTATTTTTTAATCCGTGTTCAAAATTTTCAGGAATATAGACAAAACTATCTTTACATACCTTCTTTGTATTTAAAGAAGAGAGTAGAACACCTTCACCTTGTCGAATAATGTAGATTTCCTGAGGTGAATGGTAATGAAGAGGGAGCTCTTCTCCTGGAGGTAAAACTAACACTCCACAAGAAAGCCCATGGCTTGTCATTTGGGTGCTGTCTGCCATATACTTCCATCTAAATTTACCTTGATCTTTATTTTCATTCCAAGGTTGGTCCCTCAGGTGGGAAACAACAATTTTTTCTTTTTTCATACTGATTATTTGTTAAAAAGAGTTGAAGACAGCGTGATAGCCTCCATTTTTTTGAATTTTTATGAACACCGATCGTTTTATACTAAACCAACAAATTGAATTTGTTTCAAAAAGATAGCTTGTATTTTGTAAGATTTAGATATGAATTTCAATTCATTAGTTTTTCGTTGCTTGAAACAGTAAAGATGGCAACAGCAAAGTCTGGCTTTAGGCATAAGCTGCCGCATTCTGATCAAGATAATGTCCGCGCAGCCCTACACGCTGTCAGCTAGGTATAACTGGGTGCTCTTATCGCAGAGCTACAAATTCTTGGCACGCAAGTCGCAGCGTTGCAATTCAAAACGAAGCCTTGAAGTTCACGCCGGATGGCGTGCTGAAAGGGATGATTAGAAAAAGTAAAAACAACCAGTACTGACGGGGTCAGCTCGTATTTGGCTCCGAGGGAGGATTACATATCTGATCAGATCCGAGCACCCTCTTAAGGTACTTCCAATTTTCTCAATACAATATCTGGACATAAAAAATTACTTGATTTAGCGGAGTTAATCAGATTTAAGCTTGACGCTTTCAATGGTGACAGGCGTATTTTCCTCAACCGATTGAAGCACTTCTGATCCAATTAACTTATCATAATGCTTTGGAGATAGACCAAATCCAGGTCGGACACTCCTTATATCATTTTCTGTAATAACATCACCCTGTTTTAGTGAGCGGACATAATAAAGTGATCGCCTAAATTTTACATTTCCTTTTTCAGCTTCAGTGCGCTCGTAATTTACTTTGCCAAGCGTTTGCCACGCCATTTTAGTAGACGAACACAATTCTGCCAACCCTTCCTCTTCAAGAGAGAAACTATCATCAGGCCCACCACCATTTCGATCAAGAGTTACATGTTTTTCAACTATGACAGCGCCTAGTGCTACTGCTGATATCGCAGTAACGTTACTTAGTGTATGATCAGAGAGTCCCACGTTTACACCAAATCTATTCCTCATATCAGCAATGGTACGCAAGTTGTATTGGTCTGCGGGAGACGGATAACCACTCACACAATGAAGCAATGTTAATTCGCCATTTCCAAATTTCATTGCAATTTCTACTGCTTCGCCAATTTCTGCATCATTAGCCATACCGGTTGAAATGATAAGCGGTTTTTTCGTCTGAGCTACCATTTTGATTAGGTTTAAGTCGATACATTCAAAAGAAGCAATTTTATATGCTGGTGTATTCAATTCCTCTAATAAGTCTATAGCGGTATTATCAAACGGTGTGCTGAACAATGTAATGCCGACTTCCTTGGCATACGCGAATATTTCAGCGTGCCACTCCCTTGGCGTGTGGGCCCATTCATATAATTGGTATAAAGTACGGCCTTTCCACAATCCATCTTTGATAACGAAATCTTTTTTTGATGAGTTTAGTGTGATTGTGTCAGGAGTATAAGTCTGGATTTTTACGGCGTCAGTACCGCATCGCCTTGCCATATCGATAATTTTGAAGACGTTCCTTAAATTACCATTATGATTAGCCGAAATCTCAGCGATGATATAAGGTGGTTTCTCCTTACTTACTTCTCGTCCCAAAATGATAGATTTTTTAACCATTTCAAAGTTTTCTTAAAATTAACTTATAGGACCTGCCCTTGAGGCAAGATATAGCAGGAAATCTGTTAGCTTCGCTTAATTTTATTAAAGCGAAATTCTCACTGATCATTTTATTTTGACTAATCTCGCTATCTTTAGGTGTCCGTTTAGGATAATAAGTCGCTTCAATATCTGAATTTTGAGCGTGCTTCTGTAAATTATGAAAGTTCTCAATTACGAATTCTATCAGTTGAATTTTGGCAGCAAATAACAATTCATTGATTTCATTCCAAAGAGCTGATTTAGGAGTATCGATTTTGATTTTCCTATAAATATCACCCCAATCTACTTCATCGGCGGGCTCTTGCAAGCTCACAGTTATTTGTTCTGTGCCATATCTTTTTTTCCATATGTGAGGACTCCAACCACGTCTTAACTGCAGATCACTAACAGAAAGGACCATCGCATGTTCAAAACTCTTTATAAGGGCAATACCCGCTATTCCGCTTTGAGACACAAAATAGAACAAATCAATAGTTGTTTCTTCCTGGACAGACTTGAGGATTGAAACAGAATGATCTTTCACTAAAAAAAACTGCAATCGCTTTAAATAGTTGTTTATTGAATGATCTAGATAGGTATTTGGAATTTCAATTTTCAAATATTTTTTTCTAACTCTTCAAAAACTCTGGATACTCCAAGACCGTCGCATATCCTTCGAGAGTTTACACTTAAGTTTCGCTGCAAATCCCTTCCTGCGGCATTAAAAAATTGTTCAAAGTCATTTCGTAAATTATTTATGTTTGAGTGAATTGAAACATCTCTTTTACTTAGCTGTTCCACGATTTCTTCTTGGTTTTTGGCTATTGAAATATTAATAGTTGGCAGCCCTAGACAGCACCGCTCCCAAGATGTCGAACCGGCTGCGCCAATGCACAGATCTGCTTCACTCATGATTTCAGCCATATTATTAACATTATAAAAAACTGATACATTCATTTCTGAGGATTTAATAAATTCATGAAAACTTTCTACGCTAATATAGGACCCACCAATAATAACAATAAATTCACATTTCTTGCCATTCTTACTTTTCGTTAGCTCATTTAATACTTTTAGAGTGAAGTTGTCAGCATCACTACCTCCCATAGTAATTAATACTTTTTTAATATTTCTATCTAGACGACTCCTTAAACTTCTCTCACGCCACTCTTTAAATTCATTCCTTAGTAACGCAAAACGGGGCCCCATGAGTAACGTACAATTTTTAGGAACTTTGCCATCATATTTTCTCGCACATGCTCCCAAGTTTTGATCCAAAAGGAGGTCGCAAATCAATTGGCGATCTCCCAAATCATCAATGACTAAAATCCTAGCTCGACTTTGCTTTACAATTGCAAGCCAGGATGCATCTAGCGCATAATGATCGACAATAATCCAGTCAGGCTTGAAATCATAGATAACATCCAATGTTTCTTGTGCATCTTGCGCTTGAGAAACTGATAACCAGTCACAGTGGGATGTCGAATTAACACTTTTATTTTCGCCTTGGGTAATTGACATGAGTTCTTTAACTTCATGATTAAAAGAAGCGATAAAGTCGACCATATTCCTGTCTGGCTCTCTCAAAACAATGCAACTTCTCCAACCTCTCTGCTTTGCCTCATTTGCCAAAGTAAGACAGCGCATCACATGACCCGTTCCAATCGTGTTTGAAGCATCCGCGCGAATTAATATCTTTTTGCTCAATCCTAGTTGAGTCTCTTGAAGCCAGCGTGACATATTGGACCATCTAAAAGGTTATTTACATTTTGCCCGTCTTCACAATCAGCGATTAACTTATAAATATCATTTAAGATTTCAGCGTATTCATCGAATTTGTTTGCATCATGAGCATTTGAAGCGTATAGGATAGTACCAGCTAAATAACCACGTTTCAGAAACTCTTGAGTGATAAGAGTTTTATAGGCTAAGGAATTTTCAGAGACAAAAGAGTAACTTGATAGCGCTGGCAAACCGCTTACTGATATCTCTAAACCGTTCTGTCTAGCAGTTTCTTGCCAAATTTCTCTTATTTTCAGACCAACTTCAATTGCTGTTTTCCAAGGTTGATCTTTTTCCATAACTTCCAATACTTTCAAAGCGGCTGCGGAACCAAGTCTCTCAGTCCAAAAAGTTGAGCTTATAAATGTTGTTTGTGCTGACTGCATAACTTCCTTTCGACCCACCACAGCTGAAACTGCATATCCATTTCCAAGTGTTTTCCCATACACTGCAATATCTGGGTAGACTCGATATTTCTTATGTAAGCCACCAAAACACTCTCTAAAGCCTGAGGTACACTCATCGAAAATGAGCACAATGTTATTATCCGTAGCAAATTTTCGCACTCGCTTCAGAAAATCATCTTGCGGTTCTATATTTCTGATGACTTCCATCTTAATAACGCCTATAGCATTTTCAGCGACTAATTGAGCCAGATGGTCAAAATCATTATAGTTAAAAGGGTGTACATTTCCCTTCAGGGACTTTGGCACACCCGCAGTGCTTAAACCTGGCAGTAAGTGACCCGCTAATTTGTCATCGTCAGCCAGGTTTGCTGATAAATACCAGTCATGCCATCCGTGATATCCACACACCGCAACGGCATCGCGACCAGATGCGGCTCGTGCAATGCGAATAGCAATCGCATTTGCTTCGCCCCCAGAACGTGCGAACCTTACCATTCCAGCCCAAGGATCTAGCTCAATCAATTTTTCTGCCAAGGACACTTCTTCAGGAGCGTTTAAAGTGGACAGATTACCATCTTTAATCACCTGCATAACAGCTGAATCTACTTCAGGATGTGAGTAACCCAATAAATTTGTTCCAACACCCATCAAGTGATAATCATTATAATGCTTTCCATCCAGATCCCATATTGAGCACCCAGATGTTTTAGAAAAATAGCTAGGCCAATTATTTGGTAGATGCATTTCGGGTCTTTTAGAAAGTAACATGTTGCCGCCAGGAATTACCTTCTTTGCTCTATGCCAAAGCTTTTGACCTGATCCCATTTCGGCTCCTTCATTTCTTTTAAAGACATCATTAGATTCTACTAGGTCTGGATTTCTAAGCAAGTATTTCTCTATTTCTTTAAAACTCATATGAATATTCTGCTCAAAATGCCCAAAAACCTTTTTTAATAATTTAAAGTCCTCTGGCTCATCTAGCGTTAATCTCAAACTCGAAGTATCTTGGACGTTTTTTAAATTTGATTTTGTGAATCTTCTGTTCCTTATGAAAGTTGTAACGTGCTCTCTGTCAAATTCTGATATCGCACCAAGACAGGCAGCTTCCAATGAGCTTTTTCTAAAAACTTCAACGTCTAAACCATCAGGAAATGTTGGCGGATCAATATTTGATGCGTAATCGACATTAGACTTCAAAAATAAATCTATGACCTTATCCACTAAACTTGGATCAACAACTGGGCAGTCGCCCG
>MDTB01176625.1_pt1 | contig 10903 bp, 9 predicted proteins | sample 811161 | NCBI WGS metagenome assembly MDTB01 (sample SAMN05326650, study PRJNA326480) | marine metagenome | isolation source: seawater | place: Mediterranean Sea | collected 2009 | reverse complement strand
TTACAATATGGATTTTTTACATCAAAAGTATGTCCAGCATTATTTATAAGTATATCTATATTTAGTTTTTTAATTTTTTTTATAAAATGTGAAAACTCAGTTCTTTTTAAAAAATCTACTTTATACCCCTTAGCTTTTATTCCAAATTTCTTTAATAAAACTTCACCTTTTTTTATAGTTTTATTATCTCTTGAAGTAAAAAAAATATTCACTCCTTCTTTAGCTAAATCTATTGAAATTGCTTTTCCAATTCCATTCGCTCCACCTGTAACAAGTGCATTTTTACCTGAAATTCCTAAGTCCATAACTAATATTATACTATTTAAACTAGTTTTCAAAATTTAAATTTTTTTATATTTAATTTTACTAAGTATTTATTGATAAGCCTTAAGCAAAAAGATTTTGATACTTTCTTATAAAATTTTAAAATCTAAAATTTTGTAGATACGTTAGATGGAATAATTATTTTTTTACAACCCATTTTAAGTAATCTTTTTTTGATTTCTCTTGGAGCAAAATTGGTACTTGTTGAAGTTATTACTATTTCCTTATTTAAATCAATATTTTTTGGATCATTAATTATTGGATTCATTGAAATGAATTTAGTCATAAATTTTGATGAATTATCATCATAAATAAACTTTAATTTCTTTAAATTTGGGTAAAAATATGCTAGGACTGGTGTTAATATTCCAGCTCCAAATCCTTGTCCATTTTTAGTATTTTGTAATTTTTGTTTATTAAAAATTGCACATTTTGAACGAAATGAAAAAAAAGACTTTTTTATAAGCTTATTATTTATAACATTTTTTTTAATTTTAATATTTTTATTTTTTTTTGTAATCGATAATCTTAATGTACCAAAATGACTATCATCATACTCATACCGATTTATATATAGATCATTCAAATTTAATAATTTATTAATAGAATTAATAGAAAAAAAATTTAAATGTTGGTGGCATAATTGATCAAATCTTTTTTTTAAAATTAAACGCTCAAGACTAGGAAATTGTAAATATAGCCTATCTGTGTTTTTCATATTTAATGCAATATTTTTAATCAAATCCTTTGGTTTATCTAGATGTTCTAATGTATGACTTGAAAAAAAAATATTTTGATTTCTTGATTTAAACTTTTTAAAATTTATTTTATTAAAAAAAGTTTTATAAACTTTGATTTTTTTTTCATTATCATAACCATTAGGATCTATATTAATTCTATTTTTGGCTTTAAATAACTTCAAAAAAGAAGAATCGTTACCACCTATATCTATTATTGTTGACTTTGAGTAATTTATTTTATCTTTTTTAAAAAAAAAATAAAAGTTTTTTAGGCATTTGCTTGCACCATTGCTCTGACTTGACACAGCTGTATAGTTTGAATAGATAAATTTTGGATCGAGTGTTTTGCTTATTGTCATGTGATTACACTTATTGCAGTATAAATAAGCTTGATTAACTAAATAGTTTTTATCAGTCTTTTGACTACAATGAATATAAAATTCAGTGATTGGAAATTTTGGCAGGTCTATTACTTTTATTAATTTTTTATGACAACATAAGCAGGATTTATTTATTTTAAATCTTATCATATTAAACTTTCTTTAACAATTTTAGAAATATTATAATTTTAAACTAATTTGTTGAAGTGATATTTTTACATATCTAAACTAGTTAAATCTAAATATAATTTTTTTTATTTCAATAAGATAATTTATAAAGAGTTAGTTTCATTAATTATTATCAGCTGATAAATATTTAAAAATCACCTATTGGTAGGAATTATATTTAGAGTATTTAAATTATGTTATTTTCTAGTTACGCTCTAAAGAATTTAATCTTCATAATAATTCGTAATATTTTTTTAAAAAGAAAGTAGGAATTCTTATATTATTATTTTTAAATAAAAAATCAGATTTTTCTTTGTCTTCAAATAAATTAAAAAAAATTTTATTTAGTTCATAATTTTCTTTATCATGATATTTATTATTTAAAAAATTATCCATTTCAATATAAGCTTGTAAAATTTCATTTTCAGTATTATCAATAACTTCAATATCATTTTTTTTTAAAAAATTTCCTTGCTGATGTACATCAAAATTTATATTAAAAATTTCGTTAAATTTTAAATTTCTACCTTCTTTTGTTGAAAAAAATAACTTTGGCATAATTATTGAATTTTGTGATACCCATGATAATTGATTTATATTTATTGGTGTAAAATTAATATATAGTAGTGGCTTCCTACATGTATTTGAAACACTTGAAAGACCAGTTAAGCCTATAATTGTAAATTTTGAATAATATTGAAGCAATACATTCATATAATCTTTACTTTTATCTCCTGACATATCCAGGTAATTAAACTTTTTATAATCATATTTTTTTTCTACGAAACTGCCTATTCTGATTGGAACTTGATTATTTTTATGAATTTGAACTATTGTTGAGTTAAAACTTTCAAATGAAAAATTTTTATAATCAAAATAATTAAGATCTGGAGAGATATCTCTTGTATATTTTTGATCTCTGTTATGTAGGCAAATAAATTCTTGTTGTAGAATTTCTTGTTCATCTTTAGATAAATTAATTTCATTTTTATCAATATAAAAATTTTTTTTTGATGAAAATAATCTTGTAAAATGTGGTTGAATAATTTTCCAGCCAAATATAAATTTTTCAAGTTTCTTGTTGTATGATTCAGCATTTTCATTCAAAACAAAAACTATTAATTTAGACACTAAAGAATTTACAATAAAAATTTTTTTGTTTTTTTTCCACTGTGAAACAACAAAGTCATTAGATGTTTTACCGATTAAATTTATTAACAATATATATGAAGTTTTTTTTTCATCTAAAAAATAAATACTTTGATCAATATTATTTAATAAATGCCCAATTCTTTGAGACTGAATATTAGCAATATAAATATTTATTCCAAATTTACTTAATATATTTAAAAAAGAATAGATTATTTCTGATAGTAAATTTTTTAAAAAAATATTGTTCTTTAAGAAAATTTTTACTTTCGAAATCAAGTTCCTTAAAAAAATGTTCATACATTTGTTTATTAAAGATTTTTAATCAAAATTTTGACTTCGCGATAAAATCTACGATTAGTAAAAGCCAAATATGATGGGTCATCTCAATTAAATTATAATTTTTACTATTTAACCACAAATTTACATCTCCAATTTTTCTAACTTTATTATTTTTACTAAAACCTGTTAATGTAACTAATTTACATCCATTTTTTTTTGCGAATTTTGCTCCATTTATAATATTCATTGACTTTCCACTACTACTTATACAAATTAATAGATCTCCTTTATCCGCATAAAATGATAGAGCTTTTTGAACCCAATTTTCATAACCATAATCATTTGAAAAACAGGTTAAAAGATCTGCCTCATTAAAATTAATGGCTCTAATTTTACACATTTTTGTTAAGTCAACACTTACATGACTTGCCATTGCTGCACTTCCACCATTTCCGACTATAATGACTTTTTTTTTATTTTTTTTTATTTGATGAATAATTTTGCTTATCCTTAGCAAATCATCATGATTGATATTCTGAACAAGGCTAGTAAATTTGCTGAGATATTTAGATATATATATATTGTTCAAAATTAATTTTGTTTATAGTTGTTAATTTTTTTATAATTATTCAAATGAATAATTCTTATAACATAATTATATTATTATAAAAATATTTTCTATTAACAAAAAAAGTCAATTAAAATATTACTTTATGAGAATTCTTATTGAATGATTGGTTTAAAAAAAAATTTGAGTAATTGTTTTAAAACTAAATTGATAATTATAAATTTAAAAAATATTAATCTTAATATATTCATTATTAATAATATATTTTTATAAGTTTTATTAAAAGTTTATTGCTTATTAATTACTTCATCATAGGTGCCTTGCTCCACAAGTTGACCCTTTTCAATTTTAAAAATAATGTCACAACTTTTAACTGTATTAAGGCGATGCGCAATTAAAATGATTGTTATATCTTCGTTGAGATTATTCACTGCCTCCATTACAGCTTTTTCTGTTTGATTGTCTAGAGCACTTGTTGCTTCATCTAAAATTAATAATTTAGGGTTATGATATAAAGCTCTAGCGATACCTATACGTTGTCTTTGACCGCCAGATAATCTCACTCCACGCTCACCAATTGTAGTTTGGTACTGTTTAGGCAATTCCTTTAACACAAAATTATGTAAATTCGCAATTTTTGATACTCTCTCTATTGTTTCTTGATTAACATTTTTTGGATCTACCCCAAAAGCAATATTGGCCACAATAGTATCGTCAGAAAGAAAAATATTTTGGGGAACATATCCTATAGATTGTTGCCATGACCTTAAATTTTCATTGGTAATAAATTCATCATCGACTTCTAAAGTTCCATTTTTGATTTCAAGCAAACCTAAAATAATATCTACAATTGTAGTTTTACCACTTCCAGTAACACCAACAATTCCAATAGTTTTTTTGTTGGGTATAACTAAATTGATATTTTTAAGTGTTGTTTTTGAGCTGTTTGGATAATTATAATGAACATTTTTTAATTTAATTTCTTTATTAAAAGATAAAATCTTTTGTTCTTGATTTAAATTAAATGTTTTGAGAGATTTAAGATCAAAATATAATTTATCTAATGCCGGACGAACATGTGTAAGTTGAGTTAGTGAATTGTATATTTGTTGCAATGCTGGCATCAAACGATAACCAGCAAACACATATGCAGAAAGGATAGGCAAAGAATTATTCAAATTTCCTGAAAAATTCATTAAATAAAGTATTACTAATATTATGCCACCAAAGGCAACGACCTCTAAAAGATATCTAGGTAATTGGCCTATAGCAGTTGCTTTAGTTTGGAGTTCAGCAAAAATTTTTGCTGGGCCAATATAACGTTGAATATAAATATTTTCTAATCCTCTAATCTTAATCTCTTTAATAGCACCAAAAGCCTCACTGATTGACATAAACCTTTTCTGGTTATTTTTGAAAAGTTCTGTTCCAATTCCAGTAAGATAATTGCGAACAAATATAAATACTATTCCATAAGATATTCCTAGTGATAAACCAATTATGAGTGCAAGTTTTAAATTTATAATCATTATTAAGATTATAAGCGCAACTGCAACCATAGCTTTAGTTAATAATTCCATCATTGCATAAACACCGTTTGCTACCACATTAGAAACTTCAAGTAAAATTGACTTACCAAGTTCAGCACTATGATTGTTTAAGTACCAGCTGTAGGGTTGATGCAAATAACCTTCAGCTAATTTTTTAGAAATTTTATAATTACTTACTTCAATAAATCTTAACTGTACAAAAATTGTTATTGCTTTAAAAATAATTGAAAATACTAAAATAACAAATACGATAAGCCCAATAGCAAAAAAAAAATCTTGAAGGTTTTTGACACCATAGCTTTTTAGAATTTCATACAATTTTTTAAAAAAGAAATTAGTTTCAACAATTTCTGGATTCGTAAGAATTGTAATAAAAGGTATTATTGATGCTACACCGATCATATCTAATAAAGCCATAACTAGAGACATCAAAAGTATCAAAAATAGATATTTGCGTTCTCTGGTATTATATAAGAATAAAATTTTTTTAAAAATTTCCATTAATTTTTATAAAATATTCATAAGTTTTTTTTAGACCATCATTTAAGGTTATTTTTGGTTTAAAGCCCATATTGTTTACAAGATCACTATTCAAAAATTTTCTTGGATTTCCATCAGGTTTACTACTATCAAAAATAATTTCTCCATCATATTGGACAATTTTTTTTATTATTTTAGCAAGCTCTTTAATAGTAATATCTTTACCACTTCCAACATTTAAATGGCTACATCTAGAGGAACAATAACTACTGTATAATTTCTTATCAATATTCATTATATAATGTGAAGCTCGTGCCATGTCATCAACATATAAAAATTCTCGTTTAGGCTTACCAGTTCCCCAAACAGCAACTCTTGATAGTTTATTTTGTTTTGCTTTATAAAATCGATAAATAAGTCCTGGTATCACATGACTATTTGTTGGGTGAAAATTATCGCCTGGTCCATATAAGTTTGTGGGCATTATGCTTCTATAATCAATACCGTAATCTCTACTATATTGTCGGTTGTAACTTTCACACATTTTTATTCCTGCAATTTTTGCAATAGCATAAGGTTCATTTGTTGGCTCTAATTTTCCAGTTAATAACTTTTCCTCTTTTATGGGTTGCTTAGCATTTTTTGGGTAGATGCAACTTGAACCCAAAAACAATAGTTTTTTAACACCATTTAAAAAAGCACTATGTATCACATTATTTTGGACCGTTAAATTTTCATAAATAAAATCAGCTGGATAACTATTATTAGCATAAATACCACCAACTTTTGCTGCAGCTAAATATACTTGGTCAATTTTTTCTTTTTTAAAGAAATTTTGAACATCTCTCTGACTCAATAAATCTAGTTGACTTCTGTCTCTTGTTAAAAGCTCAACATCTTGATTTTGTAAAAATCGAACCAAAGCAGATCCCACCATCCCCTTATGACCAGCTATAAATATTCTTGGTTTAATCATCGTCAATATTTGTTTTTAAACTATCTTATAAATTTAAAGATTAAAGATTAATTAGTGTTTCATTTTTTGCTAATTTAAAATCTTTTTCAACCATTTCTTTTACTAATTGTTGAAATGATATTTTAGATTCCCAATTTAATTTTTCTTTTGCTTTGCTAGCATCACCAAGTAAAGTTTCTACCTCTGTAGGTCTAAAATATTTAGGATCAATTTTTATTATTTCTTTTCCGTTATAAGATCCCACTTCATCAAGATTTTTTCCTTTCCATTCAATTTTCATATCTAAATTTTTTGATACTTCATTGACAAAATCTCTTACAGAATATTGTTTGTTTGTAGCAATTACAAAATCTTCTGGTTTTTGCTGTTGAAGCATTAACCATTGTGCTTTTACAAAATCTTTTGCATGTCCCCAGTCTCGTTTAGCATTTAGATTTCCAAGATATAAATTTTTTTGAATACCTAATTTAATACGCGTCAAAGCTCTTGTGATTTTTCTTGTTACAAATGTTTCTCCTCTTACGGGGCTTTCATGATTAAATAAAATTCCATTACAAGCATAAATTCCATAAGCTTCTCTGTAGTTTATAGTTGTCCAGTAAGCATAAAGTTTTGCAACCGCATATGGACTTCTTGGATAAAAAGGTGTTTTTTCATTTTGAGGCACTTCTTTTACAGCTCCATATAATTCAGAAGTAGAGGCTTGATAATACCTAGTTTTTTTTTCTAATCTTAGAATTCGAATTGCCTCTAATAATCTAAGAGCTCCTAAAGCATCAGAGTTTGCAGTATATTCTGGTTCTTCAAAAGAAACTGCAACATGGCTTTGTGCTGCTAAATTGTAAATTTCATCTGGCTGAATATCTTGAATAATTCTAATTAAAGATGTTGCATCTGTTAAATCACCATGATGCAAAATTAATTTCACATTTTTTTCATGTGGGTCTTGGTATAAATGATCAATCCTGTGAGTATTGATTAGAGAAGCTCTTCTTTTAATTCCATGAACTTCATAACCCTTATTAAGCAAAAATTCGGCAAGATAGGATCCATCTTGACCTGTTATTCCAGTTATTAGGGCTTTTTTCATTAAAATATATAATTTACTATAAATTATTTTATTGTACCGCAATAAAATAATTTAAATTTAAAAATATCTAAAACTCATACTAAATATTGTAGTATTCTCGATACCATTTGACAAAGCTGATTATCCCATCTTTAAAGTTAGTTTTTGGCTTATAGTTTGTTAATTTTTGTAGAAGAGATGTGTCAGCCCATGTTGCGGGTACATCTCCCATTTGCATAGGCATGTAATTTCGAATTGCTTTTTTTCCAAGACTTTTTTCAATAACTTCAATAAAATCTATTAACTTAATCTTATTTGAGTTACCGATATTGACCACTCTGTAAGGTGCAACTGATGAAAGGCTATCTAAAGTAGAAATATTTTCATTGGACGGAGGAGCATCAATTAATAACTTGATTGCATGAACTAAATCATCAACGTAGGTAAAATCTCGATACATCTCACCATTATTGTAAATTTCAATTGGTTTATCATTGAGTATAGCATTAACAAATTTAAAGAGTGCCATGTCAGGCCTACCCCAAGGTCCATAAACAGTGAAAAAACGAAACATTGTTGTTGGAATTTTCCATAAGTGTGAATATGAATGTGCCATACTTTCGTTTGCTTTTTTTGTGGCAGCATAAATTGTAAGCTGGGAGTCAGCTTTATCAATTTCTGTAAAAGGCATTTTGGTATTTGAACCATATACCGACGATGTAGAGGCTAACAAAAGATGTTTAACATTTAATTTTCTTGCCACTTCAATGATATTATATGTGCCAATAATGTTAGAGTTGATATAAGACCTAGGATTTTTTAAGCTATATCGAACGCCTGCTTGAGCTGCCAGATGGATAATTATTTCCGGTTGAATTTCATTAGCTAAAGCATTCAATCTATCGGCATCCTCGAGCAAACCTTTTGTTGCAGTAAAATTTTTATTTTTAAGTAAAATATTGTGACGAGCCTGTTTTAAACTCACATCATAATAATCGGTAATTCCATCATAACCATTTACACTATAACCATAATTTAATAACAATTTAGCTAAATGAAAACCAATAAATCCGGCAGTACCTGTTATTAAAATTTTCATAATTTGATTATTAGATTTTTATATATTTATGTTTTTATAATCAATTTGAAAGAATATTTTTTAATTCAAAATACCATTAATATTTCAATTCATACACAGTTTATTAAATAATATTTATTTTTTTAAAGCTCTTTTTGTAGGTTTGTAACTGACTTTATTGTCTTGGTAAATTCTCATCTCCATTGATACTCTAGCTTTACTACTTTTATTCAAAGATCCTCCATGCAGTAAATCAGGATGAAATACTAAAAATTCTCCTTTATTAAAATTTAGTCGTTTCGTTTTTTTAAATTTATTTACATAGTTTTTTTTAAATAATTGAGCCTTATTAAGTTTTCTGTTCTTGATTATGCTTTTATCATCATGTCTATAGATATGACTTTTAGGAAAAATTCTAAGAGTACTATTTTTTGAAAAACCAATAATGGGTATCCAAATAGTAAAACAATGCTGTCCATATGAGCTTTCTGAATGAACATTTGCAACTTTTGAACTGTACGGCTGAACAACTCTAAAGCCTGATAAGTTAGTTTTAAATTTATTTTTAACTAAATACAATATATATGTTTTTTTATTTCCATAGTAATGTTCAATAATAGCCTTCAAATAATTACTTTTATATAATTCTTTAATCTCATTTTTTCCAATTTCAATGTTTCTATAATTTGCATCAAAAACAAAACTTTTTTCCTTATCATTTAATTTAAGTTCATAAAATTTTTCTAAATCCTTAACCGTTTTATTTAGTTTTTTAAGTCTAATATTAATTTTTTTTTTTATTTTTTTTTGAAATCTATCAATTATTGTCTTGTCACTAAATTTTAATTTTTGATAACCGTTTTTTAAAAATTTTTCAATTGATATCATTTTTAAGGAATTAAATTATATTAATAAGAATAGCAATTCAATTGTCCTTTAAATTTCATTCTTTTAAATTGATAACTCTTTTGAATAGTGGAGATTTTTTTCAAAATTTTTTTAATAAATAAACAAAAATTTATTTTCTTAAAATAGATAATTCTTTAGAATAATGAAGATTTTTTTTATAATTTTTTTTAAATTCATTATTTTTATTATTTGAGATTTTAGAAATAAGTTTTTTTATATTAATATTTACATCTTCATTAAACATACTAGAAGAATTTTTTAACATTTTCTTATCTACTTTTTTATAAATTCTTTTTGCGCCTGCTAAATCCCCTATTAATAATAAATTCAATAAATTGCATATATCCATAGAGTAGTTAGATAATAAAAATTTATTACTTTCATTTCTGTTTTGGGATCTTAAAACTTTACTATCAAATATTTGAAAATTTATACTTAAGCGCCTTTTACTAATTGGTTTAGTTGCACCATGCAAGCAATATGAATTAAAAAATATCACATCACCTTTATTCAAATAAACTGGATTAGTATAGTTTGATAAGAGTCTATCAACACTTTCTGGATTTTTAAAATAATTATGAATACTATATTTATTTTTTCCTGATATGAAAAAATTTTTTTTCTTTAATTTTTCTGGAATTGTAAAATCACAAAGTGAGCCTGTTTCATAACTAGTTTTTTCTAATGGTAGCCATATCGAAAGGAATTTAATTTTATCAAATGATTTATCATAATGTGGTTCTGTATAAAGATCTGCACTTTTATAATTTTTAATTAATTTTTCCCTGGGGTTACAAAACCTTATATAAACTAGAGGATTTATTATATATTTTTGATTATTTCTTTTAAGAGAGTTTTTAGATAAGTAAGAATTTATTTTTTTTAAAAAACTATTTTTTAACTTATCATTAATAACTCTGTAAGACAAAGCTCGACTTAGTAAAGTTTCCTTAATTAAAGATTTATCTATATCAATTAACTCATAGTCCTTTTTTAGAAGGTTTAATTCTTTAATAATGCTTACTTTAATTTTATTTATAAATTCTTCACTAAAAAAATTTTTAAATTGATTTAGTTTATATTGATTAAAATTCATAAGTACAAAGTTTCATCATATGTTAATAATTAAGAAAAATAAATAAATGTGTTTGAAACATTATTATAATAAAAATTTTTTTCAGTGCATAAATCAAGCCAATTGAGCTATTAGTACTGGTCAGCTGCACGCAT
>MDTB01029566.1_pt1 | contig 10903 bp, 8 predicted proteins | sample 811161 | NCBI WGS metagenome assembly MDTB01 (sample SAMN05326650, study PRJNA326480) | marine metagenome | isolation source: seawater | place: Mediterranean Sea | collected 2009 | reverse complement strand
GAAAAACCCTACATGGTACGTACCGAAGTCGGTGCGGACGGAAGATCCAGAACTCCCCTCCGTTATTGGTCCGGGTCCGGATAACCCTCTGGGCGCGCATGCGGTTTATCTTGGTTGGCCCGCCTATCTTTTTCACGGCACCAACAAGCCATACGGCGTCGGCCGGCGCGTAAGCCACGGCTGTGTGCGTTTATATCCGGAAGATATCGCCCGATTATACGTCGACATCAAGATCGGTACGCCGGTGACGGTAATTGATCAACCAATGAAAGTAACGAAGTTGAACGGGCAGCTTTGGCTTGAAATCCACCCGACACAGTTACAGGCAGACGAAGTCGAACAGTCCGGTAAACATACGCCATCAAAACCTGCCGAATTCGAATTTTTACTGGTCTCGGCCGCAGGTGACGACGCTAATCGGATCGATTGGATCAAAGCAAAACGCGCCGCTATGGAGCGTCGCGGAATTCCAATCCCAGTTTTAGAGACGAAGAGCAGGGTTCCACGCCGTAGGCCGCGGCCAAAAACCGACCGACAGAAAACAACCGCATAGATAATCGGGAAAACGGCGTTTCCACGAAAAATAGGGGAAGCCGTTTCTAAATCCGGGAGCCTACTTACGAAGGCCTTTCTGGAAGACCCGATCGGCCTTATCGCCGGCCGCCTTCGCTTCGGCAGCAGCACGATTGGCCGCATCGGCCGCTGCACGAGCAGCTTTAGCAGCAGACTGCGCGGCAGCCGCAGCTTTCATAGAAGCCGCCTTTGCATCGGCAGCATTTGCGTTAGCCTTTTCAATCATGGCCTTGTCGATGATCGACTTGTCAGTCTGATTCGCAGTTTCGCAGCCTGCAACAAACAAGAGCGGAAGAGCGGTAATGGTAAAAATTTTAAGGTTCGTCATTTATTATCCCTCCTAGAGGTAACTTCTAAGCAATAAGCGGCCTATCCCGAATTCAGGCTCAAAGCCTTACATTAAATTTATGTATCACACCAGACTTTGTAGGGGTGACACAAGGAAACAATACAAAACGGGTCATTCGGTATTAGACCTAATGTGCGCAGGATGATCTTCACGCGAACACAATCCTCGGAAAAGCTGAACAACCGGTACCTATGCGCCAGAATTCGTTTATCCTTCCGCCTCCGCTCTCTTCGCCAACATATCTCCGTGATTTTTTGCAACTAAATTAGTACGTAAAGACAATGGATTGGACGCAATATTGGTTTATGTTCCCGATCGCGACCTGTGTCGCGACTATGGCAATGTTAAGTGGAATTGGCGGCGCGGCGCTATTTATTCCCATTTTTGTCATTATCTTTCCGCTTCTAGGACCAGAATACCCGCTGACTACCGCAGCCGCAATTGGGTCCGCACTTATGACAGAGGTGTTCGGTTTTTCGTCCGGTTTTGTCGGCTATTACAGAAAACGGCTGATCGACTTCAATAGCGCGATACCCTTTTTATGCGTCTCCGTCCCGGTCGCTATTGCAGGCGCGCTGATGTTTGGAGTGTTGCAACAACAGGAAACGTTTTTGAAAGGCGCATACGCACTTTTGATGCTGATTCTGTGCCCGATTATTCTGCGTCACACTCCAGCAAAAGACATGCTTTTCGAATCGGAAGACAGTAATGCGATAAATGCTTCCACCGAACTCAGAGAAATAACTGACCACGACGGACGGACATACAGGTTCCGGCGCCCTAAACAGGGCGTCTTCGGTGTAATTTATACCAGTATCGGTTCGTTTCTCACGGGCTTTCTGGGTGTCGGTGTCGGCGAGGTCATCCTGCCGCAACTCATCAAGCGCAACCGTATTCCTGTCGCGGTTGCCGCCGCGACATCAGTGCTAACAGTCATCTTTACGATCGCCTCAGCCTCATTCACTCAGGTCGCGGCATTGATCGAGGCGGGCGGGATCGATGCGATACCGTGGAATCTGGTCTGCTATACCATCCCCGCCGTGATTATCGGCGGACAGATTGGCCCGCTCCTGCAGGGAAAAATTTCCCAGCGCAAACTAGAAAAGGCGATTGCGATCCTGTTCGGCCTCATCGGATTGTCGATGGGCTGGATTGTGTTAAAGACGATGATTTAAGATCGTTGTCATTTCGTTCGGCCTACATAAAGCGAGATGGCGCATTTAGCGGAAAGAATCGGCAAAAATAGTGTGTGATGCCGACAAGACATTACATAGCTGCAAAAACATCTGCTTTACAAAAAAATGCGGTCACCCTGTCCATCCGGTCGAAAACATGGCTCTGGCTGCCACCCCGAGCATGGTATCCCAAACAGTTCCTGCCGTTCGTCGCAAACACAAGTCCCCCGCAAAAGAGCGTGCAACACGTCTTTGATGGCAGAACCTTCGTTGGCGCCAACGTGGTTGGTACAGAAAACTTTTGTTGCCCTGTCCGTGAGGTCCATGTCCAGCCAAATCAGACGGTATCGGATCCGATCGCCCGAAATAATGCACCTCCCCTGACCCCGTTATCTGAGGGCGACGAAACGTTCGTTGCGCCAGGATATTAATCTCTTTTTTCGCCGCTACTGTCAGTTCATCTACTGGGCTATCTCGGCGACTTTCCAATTAAACGGTTTAAGGTGTAGGCGTAAAGGTCTCTCGTTGAACTCGGCTTAGAGCAGCACGACGATTTTTACTCGACGAAATTGAAAAAGCCCTCTAGCGCATTGAATTTTATACTTTTCCAGCTGTGGATAAGTTTGGGGAAAGAAATTTTCCTATTTAGGAAATTCAAGGGCTAACCAGTTTTTACCATTATTTTTCAATATGTTATGCTCCCTCAGTCAAAACGAGCAAGAAAATCACCATGTGCATGGCTTTATCGCACAGTATTGTCATTTTCATAAAAGTTGAAAGATAAATCTGGCTGTTTTTAATTTAATTTCGTCTTAAAAATCCGAGCCTCTTTTTTGTTAAATATAAGCTCACATTCCAATCACAGATGCCGAATATAGGTATTCTGTTTGGCTATCTCTGTATAATCTTTGGCTGAAATCACTGACACGATTGAGTGTTCTAATTAGCAATGCAAATTTTTTCACAATCAACACTACAGTTCTGTTTTATCAATGGCCCATCATACATTTGTATAATAGCTCCCCCTGCAGAATGAGCGTACTCATCTCCCCTATCCGCAAACTTATTTGTCATTCTCGGCATACTTGTTTTATCTTAAATAAGATAACGAGCACCTCCTAAGCTTAAAAGCGAAGGTTGTGGATCAGCATGGAGGGATGGACATGCTGTTTACGTCATTGTTGAAATATGCGTTCCGAACTCAGGCCATTCGGGTGGTGGACGCAAAAGGCAAGCAGCAAACATTCGGCGACGGCTCCAAACCTCGCTGCACGCTGTATTTAAAAAAAATCAGTCTTAACTATACCTTGGTATTTAACCCGAGCATATCCGTTGCAGAAGCGTTCATGGATGGTGACATTGTCATTGAAGACGGCACATTGTTCGACTTCATTGAGGTTGTTGCGATTAACTATCGTCATGTCGAGGACTTTCCGCTGCTGAGGCTGTTCCGTTGGATCGGTATCGGCAGCAAGAAGCTGAAGCAGTACAATCCGATTGGCATCGCCCAGAAAAACGTGGCACATCACTATGATCTATCGACCGAGCTCTACACCCTGTTTCTTGACGATGACCGTCAATATTCATGCGCCTATTTCACGGAACCAGACGAAGACCTCGAAACCGCCCAACGGAACAAGAAACGGCATCTCGCGTCAAAGCTATTGCTTAGCACGAGGAACCTCAAGGTCCTGGACATCGGATCGGGATGGGGCGGACTTGCGCTCTACATATCCGATGTATCTGAGGCCGACGTCACCGGAGTGACGTTGTCGAAAGAGCAATGGAAGCTGTCGAATGCACGGGCGCAAACGCTTGGTGCGGATGACCGGGTGAGGTTCCGATTGGGAGATTACCGGGAGCTCTCCGACAAATTCGACCGGGTCGTCTCAGTGGGGATGTTCGAACATGTCGGCAAAAAGAACTATCAAGAATATTTCGCCAAAATTAATGATTTGCTTACCGAAGACGGGGTCGCTGTTATCCACTCTATCGGTCGCCTTGATTCCCCCTCGGCCATTAATCCATTCATCCGTAAATATATTTTCCCCGGTGCCGACGTACCATCCCTCTCCGAAGTCATGCCGGTGATAGAACGATCTGGGCTGGTCTGCTCTGACATCGAGATTTTACGCATCCACTACGCGGAAACTCTGCGTCATTGGCGCGAGGCGTTCAATGCCCGGCGCCACGAGATCGCTGCGATCTATGACGAACATTTCTGTCGGATGTGGGATTTATATCTTGTGATCTGCGAGATGGGTTTCCGCTATGAAAACCTGATCGTGTTCCAGATACAGCTATCCAAGTCCCTCGAAACTCTGCCGCTGACTCGGGATTACATGATCGACTGGGAACGCCGGCAATCAGACAAAGAACGAAATCACGGGTGATTTGCGCCCTCGAGCAGCATCACCTTTCGGGTTTAATTTATTGCATTCATCCCTGGTCGATGAAAAGTGATTGATCGACAATCATACTCTTGCTCTCTGTCTTAAGCCTTGGGATTAGATTGGGCTCAAATGTATTCGCTGGGACGCAACCCGCGGCTAACAAAGCGCGTAATCAAGGAATTTATGCCGGTATTTAAGAGATAAGCGTTACTCGGGTTATCCGTATTCACGAAACAACGTACGAGCGGGTGGCCTGCCTACTCCCCATTCAAAAATACCTTCAAGGCCATGAAGCAAGCAGTCAAACCAGGTTATAATGCCTACAAAAATTAGGGCTAAACGTCACTTTTTTCTTCAGATCGGGATTAGAAAAAGACAAGTAGTCCGGACCAGCTACGGAGCGCGCCGAACAAGCGAATCGCGTCCAAATATCGCCCGCTAGTGTCATACCTGCGAATATCGGCTTTCCTTTATAATCCTCCAACGTTAACCCCGTCGTCCTAAGAACGGTTTAAAAGCAATCGTAGAACACGTGTGGCTTCAGCGTGAATTACGCAGCTTTACACGACCCTACCGAATAAGGTTGTCCCCAGAAGCCGCCTTATTTTCCCCATTTTCCACAGGCAGGCTGCATAAGTGACATCCGTCCACCGGAAAATCCGCCGGATGTCTTCATCGGACTCACCGGATAGACGATTCGGGACTAGGGTTTGAATAATTACGAATCGGAGAAAGAATCGTGGCAACAACGCTACAACCGCACGAAAACGACATCCCGGACATCAAAGATGACCGGGATGAAGACGGTCCTGGATACCGTGAGCCGCCTAATAATCTCGAAGCAGAAATGGGACTGCTAGGCGCCGTTCTTGAAAATAACCGCGCCTACGAGCGGATTTCCGACTTCGTGCGGCCTGAACACTTCTTTGATCCGCTGCACGGCAGAATCTACGATGCATGTAGCAAGCTCATTGAGCGCGGGCAGCAGGCGAACCCGACCACTCTCAAACACGTCTTTGACACAGAAGAATTTGAGAGCATTGGCGGCCACCGATATCTGGCGGAACTCGCAGGCGCTACCTTCGCAATCATCAATGCCGAAGACTATGGCCGGCTAATCTATGATTTGTTCCTGCGCCGCCAATTGATCGAACTTGGGACCGATGTCGTAAACTTGGCCTTCTCGCACGACCCGGACGACAGCGCGATGCGCCAGGTTGAAGGAGCGGAACAATATCTCTACGACTTGGCAACCAATGGCGATTACGAAGGCGGTTTTCAGAGCTTCGCCGAATCCATTAAAGATGCGGTCAACCTAGCTGCGGTGGCATTCAATCGCGACGGGGCTTTGGGCGGCGTGCCTACCAAGTTCCGCCAACTGGATCTGTTGCTCGGGGGACTGCACAAATCAGACCTGATCGTACTTGCCGGCCGTCCCGCGATGGGCAAAACAGCACTTGCCACCAATATCGCGTTCAATGTTGCCAACCTGACCGACACCGTCATTGATGAAGACGGAAACGAGACGCCAATAGATGACCCTGTTGTCGGTTTCTTTTCGCTTGAAATGTCGGCCGAGCAACTTGCAGCGCGGATTCTCGCCGAAGGTGCGCAGATTGCATCCGACAAAATCAGGAAGGGCGAATTGAACCAGACCGAATTCGATCGGTTGGTCCAGACCAGTCAACGGCTGCAGAAAGCGCCCCTCTATATCGACGACACCCCTGCCCTGACCGTTTCTGCCCTGCGCACACGGGCACGACGACTAAAACGGCAGCATGGTCTTGGGCTGATCGTAGTCGATTATCTACAGCTCCTTCAGGGCAGTGCTAGTGGGCGGGAGCAGAACCGCGTCCAGGAAATCTCGGAAATCACCCGAGGGCTCAAAACGCTCGCCAAAGAGCTTGATGTTCCAGTAATAGCGCTGTCACAGCTCAGCCGGGCGGTCGAACAGCGAGAGGACAAGCGCCCACAGCTTGCCGATCTCCGCGAGTCGGGCACGATCGAGCAGGATGCCGATGTTGTCATGTTCATATATCGGGACGAATATTATCTACAGCGTGCCGAACCGTCGCGACGCCCGGACGAATCCACCGAGAAGATGAACGAACGTTATATGATTCGGGAAGAAGCGATGTCGGAAGTTCGTGGGCATGCGGAAATCATCATTGCGAAACAACGTCATGGCCCAACAGGCAGCGTGAAGTTGCGCTTTTATCCGGAGGCAACGAAGTTCGACAACCTAGAAGACGAGGACGAATACAGCGATCCGCGCGGCGCCCGAGGCGCACCGCCACAGGGAGACGTTCCGTTCTGACCGCAGACATATTCCGACACCAAGGCGGCGTCCTAACTGTCGATCTGGACGCAATTGTCGAGAATTGGCACACATTGTCGACGATTACTGCGCCGAGCTCTTGCGGCGCAGTTGTCAAAGCCGATGGATACGGACTCGGCCTAGCCAAGGTCGGAAGTGCGCTCAGTAAGACTGGGTGCACTAGGTTTTTCGTTGCAACGATTGATGAAGGGATTACTCTCCGAAGGTCGATCGGTGCCGGCTCGAAGATTTATGTTCTGAACGTTACAATGGTCGGCGACGCGGCCGCCGAACTCGATGATCACGATCTTACACCTGTTCTAAATTCCCCTTTCGATATCGCGGTATGGGGTACTCACTGCAGGTCCTTCGGTGGCGGAAGAGCGATTCTGGCGCTGGATACGGGCATGCAGCGACTTGGCCTGTCACCGAGTGAGGCTCAAGACCTTGCTGGCGCAACGGACCGGCTCGACGGCGTTACCATCGATTATGTCATGAGCCATCTTGCCTGCGCAGAGGATGCCGAGCATCCGATGAACGAAGAACAACGCCGCCGCTTTGATGCGTTACGGTCCAATCTGCCGAGAGCACCGGCATCCTTGGCTAACTCTGGAGGCGTATTTCTTGGGTCTGCCTTTCACTACGATCTCTCGCGCCCCGGTGCCGCGCTATACGGTGTCTCCTGCTCGACTAGCGCGTCGAAGAAAATGAAACAAGTAGTTGGTTTAAAAGGCAAAATCTTGCAAGTACGCGTCGTTGACAGCGAATCGACCGTTGGCTACGGTGCCACCCGTTCGGTTCAAGCTGGCAGCCGACTGGCCACCGTCGCGGCCGGGTATGCTGACGGATACCTTAGATCGCTGGGTAATAGCGGACATGGCTACGCTGCAGGCGTAAAAATTCCAGTTGTAGGACGTGTTTCGATGGACCTCATAACCTTCGATATTTCAAACATACCGTCCGGCGTACTCAATCAGGGTGACGACGTCGAACTGATAGGAACCCATCAGACACTCGATGACCTAGCAGGTGAAGCCGGAACCATTGGATATGAAATCCTGACGTCGCTCGGGCAACGCTACGAGCGCAGATATATCGGCAACGGCGCCTGATGAGCTTTGTTGCCACCATAGGGCGTATATTCCTGAGCTTTCTGGCATCTTTAGGCCGACTGACGATCTTCGCCGGCCTTAGTGCCAGCCATATCGTCAGACCGCCCTATTATCCGAGGCTCCTGCTGCGCCAAATTATCGAAATCGGGTATTACTCGCTGCCGGTGATAGGTCTTACAGCCGTGTTCACGGGCATGGTTCTGGCACTACAGAGTTACACCGGTTTTGCCAGATTCAATGCTGAAGGCGCCGTCGCGACCGTCGTCGTTCTATCGATCACACGCGAACTCGCACCTGTCCTGACAGGCCTGATGGTCGCCGGCCGTATCGGCGCTGCTATGGCCGCAGAAATTGGCACCATGCGGGTCACCGAGCAGATCGATGCATTGTCAACATTGGCGACTAATCCGTACAAATACCTTATCGCCCCCCGTCTTTTAGCGGCGCTGATTATGCTACCTTGCTGCGTTCTAATAGCCGACATTATTGGGGTTTTTGGCGGATATTTAGTTGCTGTCCACAAGCTAGGCTTTAATCCCGCCATCTATCTTAAAAATAGCTGGCAGTTCCTTGAACTAGTGGACGTAGTCTCCGGTCTGGTTAAGGCCGGCGTCTTCGGATTCCTGATTGCACTGATGGGCTGCTACCACGGGTTTCATTCGAAAGGCGGCGCCCAGGGTGTCGGCTCGGCGACGACCAATGCTGTTGTCTCGGCATCCATACTGATCCTCGGATGTAACTACCTCATTACCGAAGCCTTTTTCTCACGATGAACGAACACCCAGTAAAGATTTCCTTGCGCGGCCTGACCAAATCGTTCGGGAAAAAGCACGTCCTGCGTAACCTTGACCTCGATATTTTCCAAGGCGATTCTGTTGCGATCATCGGGCCATCCGGCACCGGAAAATCCGTTCTGTTAAAAAACATCGTTGGCATTCAAACCCCAGATTCTGGATCCATCAAAATCGACAGTGAAGAAGTCGTAGGACTTACTGGCAACGCGCGCGACCGTGTAAATCGTAATCTTGGGATGCTATTCCAGGGGGCTGCGCTGTTTGATTCCCTGCCACTTTGGGAGAATGTCAGCTTCGGTCTGATGTCAGCCCAGGGCCTCAGCCGCTCTGATGCCAGACAAAAAGCCATTGAACGATTGCAGCAAGTCGGTCTGGATGCCGGCAATGCGGACCGCTTTCCGGCGGACATTTCTGCAGGTGCCCAGAAGCGGGTAGGTCTTGCGCGAGCAATCGCAACCAAACCTGAAATCCTGTTCTTCGACGAACCCACGACCGGTATCGATCCCGTCATGGGAGATGTAATCAATAAACTTATCGTCAAATGCGTTAAGGAACTCGGGGCCACGGCGCTGACGATAACACACGACATGGAAAGTGCCCGACGGATTGCCGACAAGGTCGCCATGATGCATGCGGGCAAAATTGTGTGGGTGGGTGATGTCGACAAAATTGACGACAGCGGTAACGAGATCGTGGATCAGTTTATTCACGGGCGTTTAGATAGCCACATCTCTAACGCCAGACTCGGCACGTCGGCCGCCTGATCAAATGGCGAGAAAAACCGCCATATTTACATGCCAGAGCTGCGGCGCGACCTATAAAAAGTGGCAGGGCCAGTGCGATGCATGCAGCAGCTGGAACAGTATTGTTGAGGAAGCGTCGGTAGATGATAGGCCAACGGGTCTTGGTGCGGGACGCGGCAGCCGCATAGACTTCGTGCCGTTGGACGGCGAGAGAAAATATGCCACACGGCTAAGGACCGGCGTCGCCGAGTTCGACCGGGTGACCGGTGGCGGGCTGGTTCCTGGCTCGGCACTGCTCGTCGGAGGCGACCCGGGAATCGGAAAATCGACGATTCTCCTTCAGGTCGCCGCCTCGATCACTAAATCTGCTACCTGTGCCTATATTTCGGGCGAAGAAGCCGTCGATCAGATGCGTATGCGCGCCGAGCGACTCGGACTTGCCTCCTTCCCTGTCCAACTCGCCGCGGCGACAAACCTACGTGATATCGTAGCGACACTCGATGTTTCGGATCCGCCACGTCTGGTGATCATCGATTCCATCCAAACTATGTATCTCGACAATCTGGATTCGGCACCGGGTTCGGTGTCCCAGGTTCGAGCGACCGCAGACACACTGATTCGCCTCGCAAAGCGGCGTGGCTTTACCATTGTGTTGGTCGGCCACGTCACGAAAGAAGGCCATATCGCCGGGCCGAGGGTACTAGAACACATGGTGGACACCGTTCTTTATTTTGAAGGCGAACGCGGCCATCAGTTTCGGCTCATGCGAGCGATTAAGAACCGTTTTGGACCGACCGACGAGATTGGCATATTTGAGATGACCGGCGCAGGGCTAATGCAGGTTCAAAATCCATCAGCGCTCTTTCTGGCGGAACGCCAGGATGATGTATCTGGTGCGGCCGTCTTCGCAGGCATTGAGGGTACTCGGCCGGTGCTAGTCGAAATTCAGGCTCTGGTTTCGCCCCCCGCTCCCGGGACACCGCGTCGTGCAGTCATAGGCTGGGATTCAGCGCGACTTGCTATGGTCCTTGCGGTGCTGGAAGCCCGTTGCGGGATAAGTCTCGCCGACCGTGATGTTTACTTGAACGTGGCGGGAGGAATGCGCGTCGGCGAGCCCGCTGCAGATCTGCCGGTCGCCGCCGCACTAATCTCCGCCGTCCTCGATCAACCACTGGCGGCGGATACCGTGATTTTTGGTGAAATCGGCCTTTCGGGAGAGGTTCGATCCGTCAGCCAGGCTGATTTACGCCTTAAAGAAGCAGCAAAACTGGGGTTCGAAGCGGCTTGGGCGCCGCCACACCGACGCTCGGGGACCATGAAAGACACAGGTGATTCCCCGAAACTGCGCATTTCTCAGATGCGAAAGCTTCAGGACATGCTAGGACTGTTTGATCTATCGGGTGCCGTAATACGCACTGTTACAGAGGCTGCCGAATGACTACTGCTG
>MDTB01225538.1_pt1 | contig 10904 bp, 13 predicted proteins | sample 811161 | NCBI WGS metagenome assembly MDTB01 (sample SAMN05326650, study PRJNA326480) | marine metagenome | isolation source: seawater | place: Mediterranean Sea | collected 2009 | reverse complement strand
GACTGGGATTCGAACCCAGGAAAGAGTTGCCCCTTTGCCGGTTTTCAAGACCGGTGCTTTCAACCACTCAGCCATCTCTCCGTGAGCAAGGTTTTATAATTATAATTATTTAATTCAACCATAAAATAGTCTATTAAACATTAATTTATTAATTTCATGAGTTTATGAACCATCATTTCAACAAAGGTGTTCTACTTACTTCCTTAGGATCTTTTTGGTGGGGTTTTATCGGTGTAATTTATTTTGAATATGTAGCTTTTATTGGCCACATTGAATTAGTTGTTCATAGATGTCTGTGGACTGCTATAATGTTGGCTATCACAACTTTTATTTTCAAAAAATGGAATATTTTTTTTGATGTTATTTCAAAAAAAAAAATTTATTTTATCTTTTTTTATCAGGTTTATTAATTTTTATAAATTGGGCTATTTGGATTTATGCTGTAGCGACCGAGAGAATTATAGATGCAAGTTTTGGATATTTCATAATGCCAATATTAAGTGTATTACTAGGTTATATTTTTTTTAAAGAAAAACTTAATAAAAAGAGAATTTTTTCAATATCCCTAGTTTTTATTTCTATTTTAATTATGATTTTTTTAAATGTTAAAACTCTTCCATGGGTTGGTATAATAGTTGCAATAAGTTGGGCTTTTTATAATCTAGTTAGAAAAAAAATTAATGTTGATACTGATATAGGACTTTTCATAGAAAGCTTATATATTCTCCCTTTTGTACTTATTTGTTTTTACTTTATTTTTGATAAAGGTTTAAATGATTTTAGTTCAAATAATCCTAGTTTAAGTATACTCCTTTTGTTAGCAGGACCAATGACAGTGATTCCATTATTTTTATATGTAAGGGGAGTGGAATTAATTGGGCTGGGTCCGACAGGTATGATTTTCTACATAACGCCTACATTGCAGTTTATTTTAGGCTTTTTTTATTATAACGAGGAATTTTCTTCCGTTAAATTAGTCAGTTTTATTATTATCTGGATTGCTGTATTTATATATCTCAAGGATCTTTATGAAGCTAATTAGTCATTTTATTTTTCTACTTTTTTTAACAACATCAAATAGCTATTCAGACAATGTAGCAAATTTTAATGAATGGAAGAAAAATTTTAAGAGAGTAGCCTTAGAAAATAATATCTCAGAAAAGACTTTTGATATTGCTATGCAAAATGTAAAATTTCTACCAAAGGTAATAGAATATGATCGATTTCAACCTGAGTTCTATGAAGATACAAAAACTTATATAAGCAAAAGAACCTCAAACAAGAAATTAAAAAAAGGTATAGATTTTTATCAAAATAATACGAGATTAATAAATATAGTAGAAAAAAATTTCAATATAGAAAAAGAATTACTTTTATCACTAATGGGTATTGAAACAAATTTTGGCACTTATGTTGGAAAAATGGATATTTTATCATCACTTGCAACATTAAGTTATGACAAAAGAAGATCTGATTTTTTTTCAAATGAACTTATAACTTTACTAAAATTGATTGATAATGATCAAATTGATTATAAAACTTTATATGGATCGTGGGCTGGTGCGTTTGGATTTTTTCAATTTATGCCATCAACAATTGATAATTATGCATTTGATTATAATAAGGACAATTACATAGACTTAAAAAACTCTGAGGATGCATACGCGTCTGCAGCAAATTATTTAAATAAAATAGGATGGAAAAAAAATGATTTTTGTTTTAAAAAGATTGAATTAAATCAAAATATACCAATTAAATTTTTAAATGTTTCAGCAAAAAAAATACATAGCAAAAAAAAAATAAAATCCTATAAAAAATATATTAAAAATTATTCTGAATTAAACATAAACAATGAAAACCAAAGAATAGCAATTATAACCCCAGATAAAGATATTATACCAAATTCTCAAACATTGAGTCCAGCATATATAATTTTCCATAATTATGAAATAATTCTAAAGTGGAATCGATCTTTAAGATTTGCTTTAGCAGTATGTACCTTGAGGGATAAATTAAAAAATGAAATTTAATAAGTATATAATCTTAAGTATTTTATTTTTATTATTAAGCTGCGATCAATACTCAGGCACTAAATCACCAATATTTGATAAGTCTTTTGAAAAAAAATATAAAAACAGCGGATTTTCCTTAATTTATAGCGAAAAATTAAAGATTAAAAATATTGATCAAAGATCACTTACGATTTTTCATAAAACATTAAAAAAGAAATCATTTGTAAAAATCACTAATCCACTTAATGGAAAGTCACTAATAGCAGAAGTAAAATCAAATAAAATTAAATTTTCTCCATTTTACAATGCAATTATAACAGAAAGGATAGCAAGTGAGTTAGAATTAGACGTCAAAGAACCGTATATTAATATTATTTTGATTTCTAAAAATTCAACTTTTGTCGCAAAAAAATCTAAAACTTTTGAGGAAGAAAAAAGAGTTGCTGAAAAAGCGCCAATTGATGGTATCAAAATTAGCAATCTCAATTTATCAGATAAGACTGTAAAAAAATTAAAAAAAAATTCTAACTTTTCATATTATATAAAAGTAGCAGATTTTTACTACAAAAAATCTGCAAGAAATATGATTAATAAAATCAAAAATGAAACTCAATTGAAGAATTATAAGATCATTCAACTTTCTAAAACAAATTTTAGGTTATTATTAGGACCTTTTAATGATATAAATTCTTTAAAAGACTCATTTGAAAAAATGAATTCTTTGTATTTTGAAAATCTAGAAATATTAAAAAATGTTTAAAAATTTAATTATTACTTTATTTATATATCTATCTACTTTTTTGTCATCAAGCGCAAATATTGATATTAAAGCTAGGACAGTGATTCTCCAGGATTTTTTATCTGGTGAAATTTTATATGAAAAAGAACCCGATAACACAATTTATCCTGCTTCAATGACAAAAATAATGACATCCATCATTGCTTTTGATTTAATTAAATCTGGTGATTTATCTTTAGATGATAAGTTTATAATTTCTGAAAGAGCGTGGCGACTATCAACAGCGGGATATTCCTCAATGTTTATTATGGTTGGTGATGAAGTGTCTGTAAAAGACTTGTTGTTAGGAATAATAATTGCGTCGGGTAATGATGCCTGTATTGCTCTTGCTGAAGGTATAGCTGGTACTGAGGAAGAATTTGCAATTTTAATGACATCAAAGGCAAAAGAATTAGGTATGGAAAATACTAACTTTGCTAATTCTTCAGGAATAAATAATCCAGATAATTACTCGACAGTTAGAGATATTTTGAAGATGTCAACTTATTTGATCAAGGAACATCCTAAATATTATGAATGGTTTGCTGAAAAAGAATTTACATGGAATAGAACAGGAGGTGATCCTATCACTCAAGGTAATAGAAACCCACTTTTATATAAAAATATTGGAGCTGATGGTATCAAAACCGGTTATTTAGCTGTAGAAAAGTATTCTTTAGCTTCATCAATTAAAAGAAAAGGAAGAAGACTTATAGCCGTCGGAAGTGGTTTTAATACTAAAAGAATAAGATCTAATGAAAGCTCAAAATTGCTAACTTACGGTTTAACTAATTTTGATTTAGTTGAAATTAATAAATCTAATGAGCCGATCGATAAAATAGATGTGTGGCTTGGAAAAAAAAAGGTTGTGAATGTTTATGTTAATAAAGACATTTATAAAACTATAAAAAAAGCAAAAAAAAAACTTTTAAAAATATCTATTAAATATGATGGTCCAATTAAAGCTCCTATTAAAAAAGATCAAAAAGTAGGATTATTTAGAGTTGTATATGATGAAGAATTAATAGGTGAGTATGATTTATTAGCTTTTAACGATGTTCAAAAAGTAAATATTTTTTCAAGATTAATTAAATCACTGAATTATTTAATCTGGGGCGATGTCTAAAAAACCCGTCATTGTTTTTGAGGGGATAGAGGGGAGTGGCAAAAGTCATCATATCTCAAAAGTTTCAAGTTATTTAAAGAAAAGAAAAATACCTTTTATTAAAATTAGAGAACCTGGTGGGAGTTTGAATTCAGAAAAAATTAGAAAATTAATTCTTAATAAAAATTCAAATTTTAATCAAAATACTGATCTTTTACTTTATCTTGCATCAAGAAGTGAAAATATTAAATTACTTAATAAGTATTATAAAAAAAAGATTATACTCATTGATAGATTTGTTGACTCAACTATAGCCTATCAGCATTATGGTTTTGACATAAATTTGAATCTTATCAAAATTATTAATAAACATATTTTATATGACTTTAAAGTAAGTTTTACTTTTTTAAATTTAGTTAATCATAAGAATATGATTAAAAGATTGAAATTTAGGAAATCTCTAAATAGATATGACAAATTTAACAAATATTTTTACATAAAAGTACAAAAAGGATTTTTAAAATTATCAAAAAATAACAAAAAGAAATATCAATTAATTGACTCTAATTTAGATATTAAGTTAAATGAAACTTTAATAATCAATAAAGTCAGAAAACTTATTAAATGAATTTAAAACCTATAAATCAAACTAATCTTTATGGATTAAAAAACCCCATGATGGAATTAGTAAATTTATTCAACGATAAAAATCTTCCTAATAAAATTTTGCTCAGCGGTGACAAAGGATGTGGTAAATGCACTTTAGCTTATCATCTAGTGAATTTTATATTATCTAAGGATCAACAATTTTCTTATGATTTAAGAAACTTTAAGATTAATAAGGAAAATAAATCATTTAAACTAACGGTTAATGGCACAAACCCAAATTTAACTTTAATAGATACTTATGATCAAAAAAAAAATATTGATATTAATCAAATTAGGAAATTAATTTTAGATATAAATAAATCATCATTTAATGACAAAGAACGCTTTGTAATAATTGATAATGTTGAAACATTAAGCTTAAATTCAGCAAATGCACTTTTAAAAAGTTTAGAAGAACCACCCAAAAATACCTTTTTTATTTTAATCAATAATGATAGATCAATTTTACCTACGTTAAAATCTAGATGTATTAATTTCAGAATTTTTTTGAGTCACAAAGAATGCATCGATATTACAAATAAGATCTTTAATGATGACATTTTTGAATATATTAACCAGGATTTATTAAATTATTTTTCAACACCTGGATTTATTTACAATTTTATTTCTTTTTTTAGATTAAATAATTACGATCTTAAAATCTATACCATAAGGAGTTTTTTAAATTTAATTATTAAAGAAAATCTTTATAAAAAGAATGATTTAATAAAAAATATTGCATTTGAGTATTTTGAACTATTTTGCAGAAAAAATATTTATTCTCTATGTCAAAAAACAATTGATTATTACAGTTACTTCCTCAAAAGAATTGATGACACAAAAAAATTTAATCTAGATGAAGAGTCATTATTTATGGAACTTGAGTACAAAGTATTAAATGGATAAGAATTTTTATATTACAACCCCAATTTATTATCCTTCGGCTAAACCCCACATGGGGCATGCTTACTCAAGTATAATCGCTGATTTTTTCGCAAGATTTAAATCAATAGATGATTATAATGTACATTTTCTTACAGGAACAGATGAACATGGTCTTAAGATACAAAGATCAGCTGAAAAAGCTGGTAAAGACCCTCAAAAATTTTGTGATGATATTAGCAAAATTTTTAGAGACTTATCTAAAACTTTAAATTTATCTAATACAGATTTTATTAGAACTACTGAAGATAGACATAAAAAATCTGTTCAATATTTATGGAATATACTTGAAAAAAATGATGATATTTATTTATCAAACTATACTGGATGGTATTCAGTTTCTGATGAAGCTTTTTATAACGACGATGAAATAGAGGAGCTTAATGGAAAAAAAATAGCCCTAATATCAAAATCCCCAGTAGAATGGATAGAAGAAGAGTCATATTTTTTTAGACTTTCTAAATGGGAAAAACCACTATTAGAATATTATGCTTCTAATCCTGATTTTATTTCTCCTCCATCTAGAAAAAATGAAGTAATAAGTTTTGTTAAAAGTGGTTTAAAAGATTTATCAATTAGTAGAAAAACATTCTCATGGGGGATACCAGTGCCTGGTAACAAAAAACACGTTATATATGTTTGGCTTGATGCCCTTACGAATTATTTAAGTGCTTTAAATTATCCTAAATTAAATGATGATCTGTATAGAAAATTCTGGCCTGCTTCAATTCATTTAATTGGAAAAGATATACTTAGATTTCATTCTGTTTACTGGCCTGCTTTTTTGTTAGCAGCAAAAATTCCATTACCGAAAAAAATATATGGTCATGGATGGATATTATCGGGTGATGAAAAAATGTCTAAATCAAAAGGAAATATTTTAGACCCAATAGAAATTATAAACCAATATGGTCTAGATCCGTTAAGATATTACTTGATTAAAGAAGTCTCCTTTGGAAACGATGGAAATATCTCAAACGAAAGGTTAGAAGAATGTATTAATAGTGATTTAGCTAATAATTATGGAAACTTGTGTCAACGAGTTACTAGCTTTGCTTTCAAAAATTGTGATGGAAGAATACCTTCTAATATCAAATTTCAAAATGCTGATTTAATAATATTAAATAAATACAGCGAAAATTTAGAAAATATAAGATCAAAAATAGATGAACAAAACGTGAATTATTATATTGATTATATAGTTAATTCTTTATTTGAAGCAAATAAGTACTTTAATGATCAAGAGCCCTGGAGTAAAAAAGACGATAAATTAAGATTGAACACTATTGTATATACAACTTTAGAGATAGTACGTAAAATTAGCTTTTTGTTATATCCAATTATTCCTGAGACATCATTAAAAGCTCTAAAAATTTTTGATTTATCAGAAAAAGATATTAAATTGGATACAATTTTAAATAATGAATATATTAAAAAAGGAAATAATTTATCAAAAATAGATATTCTTTTTAAGAAAATAGAAAAAAAAATATGATAGACTCTCATTGTCATTTAGATCATGAACCCTTGATTGATGATTTATCAAATGTATTGCAAAGATCTAAGGAAGTTGGTATTGAAAAATTATTAACTATTTCAACCTCTCTCAAAAGTTTTTTAAATGTTAAAGAATTAATAGATAAGGATGAAATTATCTATGGTACTGTTGGTATACATCCTCACGAATGTGAAACTGATATAATTAGTTCAGACGAGATAATTAAAGGTGTGAAAGAAAATCCAAAAATTATTGGGGTAGGTGAGACTGGATTAGACTATTATTATGATAATAGTGATAGAAAAAAACAAATATCTAGTTTTAAAACTCATATTGAAGCATCAATAAAATGCAAAGTTCCATTAATAGTTCATTCTAGAAATGCTGAAAATGATACTTTTGAAATTTTAAATGATTACAGTCAAAGTGATTTAAAAATTTTAATGCACTGTTTTACAGGGTCTAAGGAATTTTCAAAAAAACTTTTAAAGTTAAACTCTTTTTTTTCAGCGAGTGGCATTATTACTTTTAAAAATTCAATAGATTTACAAAAAACTTTCAAAGAAATACCCTTAGACAGAATTTTAATAGAAACAGACAGTCCTTTTTTAGCACCAGTTCCAAAAAGAGGAAAACAAAACGAACCGTCATTTCTCGATTATACAGCTTTTAAGCTTGCAGAGATAAAAGAAATCCCGAAAGATGAATTAGTAAGTGCAACTACCAAAAATTTTAACAAACTTTTTTTTAATTAAAAAATATGCGATTTATAATCCTTGGGTGTGGTAGTTCGCTGGGTGTGCCAAGACCAGATGGTTTTTTTGGAGATTGTAATCCAAAAAATAAAAAAAATTTCAGATCAAGATGTTCAGCTTTTATAACATCAAAATACGAGAACATTTTAATTGATACATCACCTGATTTACGAGAACAGTTATTAAAGAATAATATTAGATATATAGATCGAGTTTTATACACACATCAACATGGTGATCAAACTCATGGAATTAATGATTTAAGAGTTTTTTATTTAAAAAATCGCAAAAAGGTGCCTCTTTATGCGGACAAAAAAACTATAAAATATTTAAAAGATAATTTTTCTTATTGTTTTAAATATAATTCAGTCAAACCAAAATCCCTTGATTATCCAGCAACTTTAAAACTTAATGCATTAAAAAAAATTCACAACTTTTCAAATATAAAAATTCAAAGCGTTAGAGTAAATCACGGTAATATTGATAGTATTTGCTATATTATAAATAATAAATGTGCATACGCTAGTGATGTTAAATTTTTTTATAAAAATACTATTCACCTATTAAAAAATATGAAATATTTAGTAGTTGATTGTTTAAGATACACTCCACACCCCTCACATTTTAACCTAGTTGAATTGTTAGACTTTATTAATATTATTAAACCAAAGTTAACGATTCTAACAAATTTAAGCACCCAAATGGATTATGATCAGCTTAAAAAAAAATTACCAAAAAATATAGTTCCAGCCTATGACGGCTTAGAAATAAATTTATAAAATTTCCTCTATTTTTTTTATTATTTTATTCGACATGGGTTTAGTTAATGATGAGTAGGTTTCCTCAATTTTTCCATTTTTATTAATTAATATCTTATAAAAATTCCATTTTGGAATTGCTGATTTTCCATAATTTTCTCTTGCCCATTTATATATATCATGTGCATCTTCACCTTTTACATTTGTAATACTCATCATAGGGAAATTAATGTCAAAATTGACTTCACAAAAATTTTTTACGTCAGAATTAGATTTCTTTTCTTGATTAAAAGAATTTGATGGAACCCCCAATACAATAAGACCTTTTGATTTATACTTATCCCATAATTTTTGTAAATCGCTATACTGATTGGTAAATCCACAATAGCTTGCTGTATTCACAACTAAAATAACTTTATTTTTATAATCACTTAGATTAATCGTTTCACCAGTGATACTTGCTATTTTAAAATCAAAAAAGATCTTATCATAATCAGCAGATGCTAAATTTTTCAAAAAAAACATAGTAAAAATCAAACTTATCAATATTAATTTTTTCATTTGTAAAAAAATTATTTGTTAGGTGTCAGTAATATCAAAAAATAACCAAATAAAGTGGATAATAGTGACCCAGTTAATACCCCTATTTTTACACCATCCATATATTGCATGTTGTCAACAAATGCTAAGTTTCCCACGAAAAGACTCATTGTAAAACCTATTCCAGTTAAAACTCCCACTCCATAAAAATTAAACCAATTTGAATTGTTTGGCATCTGCGCAATTTTAGTTTTAATTGATATGTATGAAAAAATGAATACTCCTAATTGTTTGCCAACAAACAATCCTAATAAAATACCTAATGGCACTTTATTTAGTAAAGATGCAAATGATAAGCCTTCAAGGGATACTCCGGCATTAGCAAAAGCAAATAATGGCATAATTCCAAAAGCTACATAAGGACTTATTGCATGCTCAATTCTAATTAATAATGAAAAATCTTTTTCCTTTTTTCTATGTGGAATTGTCATTGCTAACAAAACGCCAGCTATTGTAGCATGAATACCTGAGTTGTGGGTAAAATCCCAAAGGAAAAGCCCAACAATTAAATATGGTAAAAATTTTTTAATGTTGAATTTGTTTATAACCAATAAAATTATAAATGCTAACAACATTAAACTTAAATATTTAATACTTAAATCTCCCGAATAAAATACAGCAATAATTACGATAGCACCCAAATCATCAATAATAGCTAATGCGGTTAAAAAAACTTTCAAAGATAATGGCACACGTTTTCCTAATAATGATAAAACTCCTAATGAAAAAGCTATATCTGTCGCTGATGGTATGGCCCATCCATTTAACGTTTCACCGTCACCAAAATTTATAAAAACATAAAATAAAGCTGGGACTAGCATTCCACCTACAGCTGCAATTATTGGTAGTAATGCTTGTTTAATATTTGATAATTCTCCTTGTAAAAATTCTCTTTTAATTTCAAGAGTTACAAAAAAAAAGAAAATTGCCATTAAAGCATCATTGATCCAATGAATGACAGATAATTTTAGTCCAAAATTGTTAATACCTATAAACAAATATTCATTTAAAGTAGAAAAATAAATTTCTGAATAATCTGAATTACTGACTATCAGTGCGATTATAGCTGCAAATAATAATACTAATCCACTAGCTGCTTCAAGTTTAAAAAACCATATAAAGGGTTTAGATAAATAATTAATCATCTAATTAAGGTCCTTTGCAAACAAGATTAAATCTTTTAGAGTTTCAAATAAGTTGTACAGTAATAACTCTAAGTTTGGAAAAATTACACTAAGTGGACTTTTAAAGGTATCTAAAATAATTATAAAACCAATAAAACTAATCAAAAATACTATTATAAAGTTCAAAAATTTTGAAGTTGTAAAACTCGATTTTGCCTTATATTTAACCAACTCAGAGCCTTTATTCTTTGTCAAATATGAATTTTTCTTATTTATTTTATTTTGTTTAGCCGATGAGATATCTGTTTGTAATTGTTTTTTATAATTTTCATTTATGCTGATATTTTTTTTTGTTTCTAAAATTGTTTGATCGGTTTTCTTGAAAAACCATGTCTCATCACAGGCTCCACACTTAACCAATCTACCTTTATCTGGAATTAGATTTGTATCTACATTGAAATTTTTTTTACCACATGGACATGTAATAATCATAAGCATTATATAACAGATTCTAATTAAAATTCCCTAGTTTTACACATCTTTATACATTGAAAAAATAAATAAGTACTGTATTAGTACTTGTTTCGGAGTGTAGCGCAGCCTGGTAGCGCATCTGGTTTGGGACCAGAGGGTCGCAGGTTCAAATCCTGCCACTCCGACCATTATTATGAAAAAAGCTAAAAT
>MDTB01142236.1_pt1 | contig 10904 bp, 10 predicted proteins | sample 811161 | NCBI WGS metagenome assembly MDTB01 (sample SAMN05326650, study PRJNA326480) | marine metagenome | isolation source: seawater | place: Mediterranean Sea | collected 2009 | reverse complement strand
ATTTGATAAAATTGCTGAACAATATGGCATTGAAAAAGTTAAAACAATTGGCGATGGCTATATGGCTGTGGCTGGTTTATTTAAATTCAACGAAAACCATGCTGAAACGATAGCTAATATGGCCTTTGATATGCATCAAGTCATCAATGAATATAATAAAGAAAACAACCGGTCATTAAAATTGAGAATCGGAATTAATAGTGGGCCTATTATTGCAGGCGTAATAGGCGATAGTCGTTTTTTATATGATATGTGGGGAGATACCGTTAATATAGCAAGTCGAATGGAATCTTCAGGTGTACCTGGAGAAACCCAAGTGACTGAAAAAACATATGATTTATTAAAAGAAAAGTTTGAATTTAAAAAGTTGCCCCCAGTAACTATAAAGGGGAAAGGGCCAATGCAAACATACCATTTAATAAAAAAAAAGTAGTTGTATAAATAGCCAATAACGTTAAATGAAAATGGATGGAGCCATTAATAAAAAATCAACTTACCAAGAGCCTTGATTTTTCTGCGTTACCCATGGATCTTGTAATGGTAAAGCATCACCTTTTTGTAATAATTCAACAGAAATGCCATCCGGCGATTTAATAAACGCCATTCGACCATCTTTAGGGGGGCGTAAAATCGTAATCCCCATGCTTTCTAAATGCAAGCAGGTCGTATAAATATTATCAACAGCAAATGCCAAGTGCCCAAAGTTTCGCCCACCTGAATAGTCTTCATGATCCCAATTGTAAGTCAGTTCAATTTGAGGGGGGGATTTATAGGTATCAATATCGTCTGGGGTAGCTAAAAATATTAAGGTAAAGCGTCCTTTTTCAACATCTTTCCTTCGAACTTCTTTGAGCCCCAAGCCATCGCAATAAAATCGTAATGATTCGTCAATATTAGAGACTCTCACCATGGTATGTAAATAAGTAGTCATTAATTGGTGTAGTTTCCTTTCTTAAAGTCATCATCATCATTAATCGATCGTAACATATACCATAAGGACACAAGCAACACATCTAATATTAAGACCGTAGCACTAATCTTAACAAATGTATCATTTGAGCAAATAGAAGGAACCCACATTTTTAGGATAGCGAAAAAGCCATACATCATGGAAATCGTCATAACAATGGATAGCAAACTCCGTGACATTATTGTGGCCTTGCCATAATAACAACGTAGGATTCTCGCTTAAAAAACAAGAGTTCCCGCCGAATATCCTTGTCCATGGTAACGACTTCCCAGCCATCAGCCGCATTCTGATTTAAAAACTCAGAAAAACGAATTGGGTCAACACGTGATGCTCCGAATAACAACGAACCCAAAAATCCTTCTTTGTAAACAACAACTTTATAGGATTTCATAAGTTTATCATAACTTGGATAGTGTTAAATTCCAAAATGGATTGTAAAAGGTTCCCATTTTACTGACACTTTAAAACGAATTTTTAAAGCTGAGCCTTTAGGCAATATTGTTTTTTTAAACAATATTATTTTTTTATTTATTGAGGCTATGCTGTGTTCAATAATTTTAATTTGTGGTAGGGTATTTTTGTGAAATTAATTATTACTGAGAAACCATCGGTAGCACGAGATATCGCACGAGTTTTAAAAGCAAATACTAAAAAAGAGGGGTTTATTGAAGGTAATGGCATGAAGATTACCTGGGCATTGGGTCATTTAATCGAATTTATGCAACCGGATCAATATGGCGAGCAATATGAGCGCTGGGACATGAATCATTTGCCGATAATTCCTGAAGAGTTTAAAACAAAGCCCATAGATACATCAAAACAACAATATGACATAGTAAAACGCTTACTTGAAGATAAAGCAGTAAAAGAAGTGGTTTGTGCAACAGATGCTGGACGAGAAGGGGAGCTTATTTTTAGATTGGTTTATGAAGCAGCTAAATGCAAAGCTCCAATAAAGCGCCTATGGATTTCATCACAAACCGATTCAGCCATTAAAAAAGGTTTCGAGGACTTAAAGCCTGGCACTGATTATGATCCATTATATGATTCTGCAAGAAGTCGTGCTGAGGCGGATTGGATTGTGGGGATTAATGCAACGCGTGCTTATTCAATAAAGTTTTCAAGAGGTAGGGGCGTGATGAGTGTTGGACGGGTTCAAACACCAGTTCTTAAAATGATTGTGGATCGCTACAGAGAGCATATTAATTTTGATTCAAAACCGTTTTATGAAATCTTTTTAGATCTTAATCATCCTAAGGGAGCCTTTCAGTTAAAATGGTTTTCTAAAGATTCCGATCGATTTACAGATGAAACGGCTGCTCAGGCTATAACTGAGAAAGTTAAGCAAGAAACACAAGCAATTATTGAGTCATTAAGTCAAAAAAAAGTAATGGAAAAGCAACCCTTGCTTTATGATTTAACGGAATTGCAAAAAGATGCCAATCGACAGTTTAAATATTCAGCGGATCAAACATTAAAATTAATGCAAGAGCTCTACGAAAAATACAAAATATTATCATATCCAAGAACGTCTTCTCGTTACCTAAGTTCTGATATTGCACCAAAATGTCCTGAATTGCTAAAAAATGTCAGTGGGATTTCTGAATTTTCAGATGCGATTCAAGTGATTAACGATAATGATTACAAAATTGCTAAACGAATGGTCGATGATAAAAAAGTGACGGATCATCATGCGATAATTCCAACCGATAAAACCCCAAATTTGGGAGAGTTGCCAACCGATCATAAAAATATTTATTTAATGGTCATTCGGCGCTTTATTGCAGCATTTTTACCTGAATGTGAAAAGAGCCATACTGAAATTATTGCTAAAACAGCCAATGAATTATTTAAGGCAACCGGAACAGTTATAAATGCCCCTGGATGGCGGATGTTGTATCAAGCTGCGAATGACGATAATAAAAAAGATAAAGAATCATTGTTACCAAATGTTGAAAAAGGGGATGTGTGTGACATAAAAAAAGTAACACAAAAAAAAGGGCAAACAAAGGCGCCAGCCATTTATAGTGAAGCAACCATATTAGCCGCGATGGAAACGGCCGGTAAAAAAATTGATGATGAAGAATTGCGCCAAGCCATGAAAGACTGCGGCTTAGGAACACCGGCAACCAGAGCTCAAATTTTAGAAAAGTTGATTAATGTTAAATATATTACGCGAGAAAAAAACAAGTTGCTTCCCACACCAAAAGGGGAGTATATTATTGATTGTATCTTAAGCGATGCGCTTTGTTCGCCAGAGTTAACGGGAAACTGGGAGAAAAAATTAAACAATATGGCGCAATCAAAAGGAAACCGAGGGGAATACATGGAAGAAATTAAAACATTTACCAAAGACGTCATTAAAACTGTTTCAGATGATAAATCTTATACCATTGGCGCCGATCAAAAAATTTATGGGGCCTGCCCAACATGTGACAAAGGTAAAATAATTGAGACCCCAAAAGCGTATAGTTGCAGCCAATGGAAATCAGATAAATGTTCATTTGCTATTTGGAAAGAAATGGCACAAAAGAAAATCACTGAAACACATGTAAAGGCGATCCTGAAATCAGGGGAAACCAAAGTAATTAAAGGGTTTAAAAGCCGCGAAGGTAAACCATTTGATGCGGCAATAAAAATGATCAATGGTGAGATTAAATTTGATTTTCAAAAAGAAACAATGGGCTGTTGCCCTTTATGTGATGATGGGCAGATTACAGAAACTGCCAAAGCCTATTCTTGTGACAAATGGCGTGAATTAGGATGTAAGTTTGTTATTTGGAAAGAAATAGCGTCTCGCAAAATTTCTAAATCTGAGGCAAAAAAGTTAATCGAAAAAAATGAGTTGGATGATTTAGATGGCTTTAAAAGCCGGGCTGGCGATCGATTTAAAGCGTCATTAATCTTAACGGCTGAGGGGCGCGTTCAATTTAAGCCAAGAAGTTAAAAGTATTGATATAAATCACAGCGAATTTTACCATTGAATAGTTTTCGTTTCTTGGTCGCCTTTTTATTAAAGTAAGTTTCAAACGATTCATCACCAGATAAAATATAGTAATGCCAATCACTAAAATGTTGTTTAAATTGCTTGCCCATTTGGACATAAAGTTTATGAGTGTCACCTTGATCCTCTAAACGAATACCATATGGTGGGTTGCAAATAATTTTACCTTTATCAAATCGAGAGCGAACCTGCGTAACATCCTTGGTTTCAACAAATATATTAGACAAGCCAGAGTTTTTTATATTATAGCGTGCCGTTTTTAAGATTTGAGGGTTATTATCAGACCCGTAAATTCTAAAATCGGTTGTTTTTTGAGCGGCTAAGGCCAATTCCCGTTCAGAAATCCAATTATTCAAAAGTATCGGCCACGATTCAGAACAAAATGTTTGATTAATACCGGGGGCAATATTATTTGCAATCATGGCAGCTTCAATTAAAATTGTCCCAGATCCACAAAAAGGATCAAGGAGTGCATCATTTTCAGGGTTCCATCGGCTTAATTTTAAGATGCCAGCCGCTAACGTTTCGCGTAATGGTGCATCAAAGCGAGATCGGTAGCCTCGTTTATTTAAGCCATGGCCAGATGAATCAAGTAAAACAGTAACTTGATTTGATTCAATTCGAATTCGGATAGGGTAAATCGAACCTGTTTCAGGAAATTGTTGGAGTTTATAGGCGGTTTGTAATGATTGAACAATGGCTTTTTTAACGATTCTTTGTGTATCCGACTTACTAAAAATATCTGAAGATTTTGTATGAACATCAGTGATTGGAAATTGAGCATCTTTTGGCAACCATTTTGGCCAATCGATTGCAGTCACTTGATCAAATAAATCATCAAAACTAGTAGCTTCAAATTGATCAATTACAATAAACACCCGACCAGCAGATCGACACCATAAATTGAATTTGCAAATATCGTTTAAAGAAGCATCAAGTAGTATCCCACCATTTTGAATTGTTAGTGTTTTAAAGCCTAGGTCGTATAGTTCAAATTTTAATACTGATTCAAGTCCCATAGCACAACTAATATAAAGTTTCATTCCGCCATTATGACATACCTTAGATTGATGCGGAATTATTATTAATTATTACTGGGAATTTATTTCAGCTGCTTTTTTTTCAAGCGCTGCTTTTTCAAGCGCTTCTTTTTCACGTTTCTCTTTTGTCATCACATTAAAATAAACATCCCTTTGAATAGACAATTTCATCCGCCGATTAGTTGCCCTATTTTTTCTATTTGGGCGACCATCAACAATATTTGGGACTTTGGGTCGGGAATCTCCAAAGCCACTGGCTTTCAATGATTGTTTTTTAATCCCATAGCGCATAAAAAATCGGACAACATGCGTTGCGCGAGATGCAGATAATTCCCAATTTGATGGATATTCAAGTGTTTTTATCGGGAGGTCGTCAGTATGGCCCTCTATTTCGATCAATATGTTACTGTATTTCATATCAACAATTAATAAGGCAACATCTTTTAGGAACGGTTTAATGCCTTCCATTAATTTTGCCGATCCACTTTTGTATAAAACACTACTTGAAAATGTGATTTCGATACCAATGGGATCCGCAGCCACAAAAACATCATTTTCTAATTTTCGTATTTTAATAATCGATCTAATATTTTCTTCTAGTGTAGAAAATGGTTTCTCAAACTCTTCGTTTAAAATTTCTTCTGAAAACGCTTCTTGAATATATTCAATCTTTTTTTGATCAATGGTTGATACAGCAACAATTAAAACAAAAAAAGCAAGCAATGACGTGACAACATCTGAATACGATGTCATCCAGCTTAGATCTTCGCCATTTTTTTTTGGAACACCAAGCTTTGCCATGGATTACCCTTGCGCTACTTTGAAGCGAACCTTTGGATCCATATAGCTATTCAATCGATCTTGAATCGTAAGGCTATCTTTACCATCAGCAATCATTGAAAGGCCTTCCATAATAAGTAAATTTCTAAAGCGATAAATTTCTAATCGTTGTTTAACTTTTTCAGAGGCTGGTTTTAAAAATAATTGGGTAATTAAAACACCGTATAATGTGGTTAATAATGCAAGTGCCATACCTCGACCAATGGCTGAAATGTCACTCCCCATTTTTTCGAACATAATAACGAGGCCTATTAAGGTTCCAATCATTCCGAACGCAGGGCAGAAGCCTGCCATACTAGATAAAATATCAGCTTTGACCATGTCGCGTTGAAACGTTGATTCTAGTGTATCTTCTAGCATCATCCGAACATCTTTTCCATTGTAACCAGATGTTAATAAGCTCACCCCAAAAAAAATCATAGGATCTTTTTTTTCCTTTACGGTTAGCATTTTTTCAATTCCTAAAACCCCTTGTTTTTTAGCAACATTTGAAAACTCAATGATTCGTCCAACATCACCAAAAAGACGTTTGGAGTTGACATTGAAAGGTCCCAAAATGCTTATAAGTGAAACAATAGATTGAAAAACATATTTACCTTGATATGAAATCATTGTTGCAGCCAACGTTCCACCAACAACCAATAATAATGACGATATACTAATAAACATGATGTAGTTATCAGTTGAAGAAATTACTGAATAAATAAATAGCGAAAAGCCGATAATAATTCCAAAAAGTGTTGAAAATGAGATAACAAACATGGTTTTTTTCCTTTACGAAGTTATTATCGGTAAACGTTTTATTTTATTTAGTTAGGTTTCAATTTAGCTTAAAAAATAAATTGTTAACGTAATCGTTTATCAAAGTATTTTAAAAAAAATGGCAGCAAACTCATAATTAAAATAATAATTCCACAATTAAAGAAGATGCGTTCAAATGTAACGTTGTGCTGATACAAAAAATATGAAAATCCAATGGGCGCAATGGCTGTAGCCCCATTACGTACGATCGCAATGGCACCTTTAATTTCACCAATATGTTTAGTGCCATACAGAAGTCCCCATAAATAAGAAGTCGTTGATGCGGACGCCCCCAATCCTGCACCAAATAATGAATAGTACAAAAAATGCCATAACTTGTGGCCCATTGAGTGAAATTAAAAAAGTCGCTGAGCCAATACAAAAGATTAAAAAAAACAATGAATAAACCACGCCAAATCGATCAATTAAAGGCCCTATAATGATTGTGAAAACAAACTTAACCAAAGCATAACAAAAAATAGCAACTGCAGCATTTGCAATTGGCCACCCATTTAAATTGAATATATCAACTTGAAAATAAAGTGTGGCCGTCATCATAATTGGTGGAATGGACGATAACGCAACATAAATAGGAAAAAAACCATCGTTGAGTACAAATGATAACGATTTAGAATTGGATTCTGTTGATTGGCTATCTTCGGAAGGTTTTGATGGTAAGCCAATCAGCGATAATGGTAAGTAAAGCAAAGGAACCGCTAAGGCTAACAAAAAAAATGTAGCTCGCCAACCAACGCTGCCAATTAAAAAAATAGCAATTCCGGGAAAAATAAATTCTGAAATTGGGTAGCCTAACTGAGTTAAACTTAATGCTGAGCCACGATGCTTTACAAATTGTTTTATGGTAATTGAGGTTGCCGTTAGGGCAAGTGCACCTTGTCCAAATAATCGCATTAAAAATAACGCGAAAAATAAAATAACCTGAGACGATAGTGTTGAAAACAATAGGATGGCAGCTGTGAAAATAGTGGTATTTAAGAGGATTGTTTTTTTAAGTGGCCACTGATCAATCATTTTGCCAATAATTGGTAAAAAAAGTGAAGCCATAATAGTTGCAGATGAATATAATGCTGCAAATCGTAACGGAGAAATGGCCAGGGTGTTACAAATAGCCGGTATTACCAATGAAATAAGAAACGTTTGCCCAGGTGCTGAAAAGAAAATCCCAGAGATTGAAAATATAAAAAATCGTGGGGATTTTAATAGTAGGCGTTGATAATTATGAATCATTCAAAGCGGTTTCTATTTTCTTGATTGAATGAATAATATGTTGAGTTAATGTTGGGGATGATAAGGCACTGCGATCAATGGCCTGAGATATCTGATTAATTTCATTAATTGTTAAATATTCAAATAGCAGCAAATGGTTACCGGCAGACGCTGCTAAAGTTGCTAACTTGGATTTATCACGAGAGACATGTTTCAAGGCAGCCATGTTTAAATCATCTGTGATAATTAACCCATTATAGTTGATGTAAGATGTTAATTTTTGAATATGTTTTTTTGATAAACTTGCAGGGAATTTGGCATCGATATTTCGCTGCATTAAGTGACCTACCATTATCATATTGTATTGAGACTGGTATTGATTTAAATTGAAGTAGGGCATTAACTCATATTCAGAATGACTACTTGTAATATCAGGTAATTCATAATGAGAATCAACGGCCGTTGATCCATGCCCAGGGTAATGTTTTAATGCAAAAAATAAGTGTTTGTTTTGATGCGCCTTGGATAGAATTTTATTACAATTTGAAATAACACGCTCAGACGATGAAAAACATCGCTTAAACTTACAAATGCTTGATTCAGAAACCAATGGGGCGATATCAACCACGCCACCAAAGTTAACATTAATTCCAAGGCCTGAGAGCCGTGATGCCATGTTTTGAGCATGATCACGTTGATCATCTGAAGACATTGAACAAAATTGTTTAGGGGAAGGGGAGTTAAGATTAAATGACGGATCACTAAGGCGATTAACTAGGCCGCCCTCATGGTCGATGGCAACAAAAATAGTGCGATCGTTTGTTAAAAACTGAATTAACGATTTAAGCTGCTTATAATGCGTAATATTGCGCTTAAATAAAATGATGCCACCCACTTTTTTTTGATCAATTAGTTCTTTTAGTTGAACTACTGATGGATCTGAAACTGAGGTGCCCTTAAACCCCGTAATGATCATTTGGCCGGAACTAAAGGCATGAATGAAAAAAGAAGGTAGTATAAAGTAGATAAAACATATTGAAGAAAGTGCTTTTTTCATATTATATTGATCTTACTTTAAACTAAAGGAGTGTAATTTGTCACATCAAAAGGGATTTGGCCCCCATCTTATGTTAGATTTAAATCAATGCGATCCATTAAAGTTAAACTCAATAGATCATTGTTTTAAACTATTAGATGAATTACCAACACTAATTGGAATGACAAAAGTCACAATGCCGCATGTATTTCCATATGAAGGGTTGGTTCCTGAAGATAAAGGAATCACAGGAAGTGTAATTATCGCTGAAAGTCATATCTCCATCCATACATTTTCATTAAAAGAATATGCCTTTATCGATATTTTTTCTTGCAAACCATTTCAAACCAGCACTGCAATTGATTATTGTATTAAATTATTTGAATCGAAAGACCCTGATATTAACATAGTCTACAGAGGAAAAGATTTTCCAAATCATAAAGTAACTGATAATAATTTAATGAAGATCAATCTCTAATCAATAGGGGATCCAAAATGAAAATCACCAGTAGCTAATTCAGAAATTTTAATTTTAATCCACATATTTTGTGTCACCCCATCAACAATTAAATCACGTGAATTTAATAATCCAGCCGATTCAGGAAGTGTTGCCAAAATCGTATTGAATGTACCACTTTGCGAATAACTACGTGAGACTTCTTCGATGTAGTAACTTGGCTCAGGCATTATTTTAATGGTTGCTTTGTCCCAGCGTCTAAATCCCACGTTAGCCGTTTCACTAGCGGAGGTTCGAATTTGATTGGGTTCAAATGCTTTAAATTGCCCATCTTTTGCAGCACTGTTATTACTTTTAATATTTTGGGACGTTACAGTGGATGAGGTGCGTCCATCTGCAACAAGTGTGTCATACATTAATGACGTACTTCCAATCACTTTATTGTCTGGAGCATCTTCAAACGTAATATAAATATTTTTGTAGTTTTCCATAGCGATCCAAACTTGTGTGTCATAAACAATGGGGCTTGTTTGAAATGTGGTGTTATTTACTTTGTCCAAAAAGGCAAATAGGTTAGTTTTTAGATTATTAAAATTATCACCGATAGTTGAATTTGTGGTTACAACACTCATATTTTCACTAACACTTACCTCAATTATGTCATAAATATAATATTCTTTACGCTTCTCTCCATCACTCATCATAAAGTCAATTTTCTTTTGTGCATTGCGTGTAGCCGTTAATCCAGTCGCTTGATTTAAAATATCTTTACCGCTGGCATCCCCAAATGCAATTGCAGTTAAGCCTGTGTTGGCAGTTGGAAGTATATTTGATGGCGGGTCTTGGGTCATAGCGGATGTAATGTTAGTGGTTGTTGTCTGATAAAAATTCAATGAAAACGGTGTGAAATCAATATAAATATAAACATTTTTTCCGATGGTTGGAATATTGAGTGTATAACTTCCATTTGTATTTAAATTCAACTTTGTAGGTAATAACTGTGAATTAGAAGATACCCCACCGGAGTTTGGAAAATTTTGGATTTCAATAAAAGCGGGAGGGGTAGCAAGGTTTTCTTTTGCAGTGGAGCTATTTTTAGCATAAATAACAACGGGCGTTTCGTTAACATCATATGTTAAATAAAGCCGTTCTAATTTTTTATGAAAATTAACTTCTAAAGAATTGCTTGTGGAGCCATTAGCACCAAAAGTTCGAGGTTGTATCGATTTTGAGTAAAGGTCATCACCAACCCAAATCAGATCCCGTTTACTATCACCTGGTACAACTTGGTTTGGGTTGGTAACAAGACGATTAGCAGATACACGGTCTTTAAGATTACTCCCTAATAGGGTTTGAAGAAACATAACTTTAGGAAATTGCTTAAAGAAAATTGTGACTTCAGCGTTAGCTGTGTTGGTGACTTTTGCATAAATTTTAAAAGGACTGATTTGGTATTGAATATAATTTAAATTGTAGTTTGCGTTTGACGTTACTTTGTTTAATAATTCATAATCCGTTCCAACTGGACT
>MDTB01050592.1_pt1 | contig 10904 bp, 7 predicted proteins | sample 811161 | NCBI WGS metagenome assembly MDTB01 (sample SAMN05326650, study PRJNA326480) | marine metagenome | isolation source: seawater | place: Mediterranean Sea | collected 2009 | reverse complement strand
TGGAATATTTTTTGGTGAATAATTAACAAACATATCTGTAATAAATCGTGTATAATCAAATTCACCATATATTTTTGAATTAGAATGTTCTATGTTCAGGTTTATTCCATATCCTTGTTTAGGTAAAATAGAGTTAATAGCGCTTGGCCTCCTGTTTAACCATTGATATTCTAATTTTATTTTTAGTTCAGCGCCTGATATTGGTAACGGTAAATAGGCTGTTACAGTATCATATGTAAATACTTCTGAATTAGTATCAAATCCATCTATTAGATTGGCATTCCTATCTAACAATTTAATGCTACCAAAGTATTGATGATTATTAGACATAGAATTACCTTTGTTATGCAAGAGCTGAAACCATATATCTATACTGGTATTATCCTCATATAGCCCCCATTTGGTATTATCATAGGGTTTGAACATTATATCTAACCTTTTACTATACCTTATCCCCCATATTGGTCCACTCATTGCATTTACATACTGAAATAGATATAAGTGCTTCTTATCTGAAGTTAAATCGTAAACACCTAAACCAGTGAACAAATGTCTGGTCATTTTATCTGACCACTGTGTAAATCCTGATATAGATCTGGTATCAGGTAAAATTAATGAACCTTGATGTCTAAATATATCAAAGGATTTATACGGTGAATTACTTAAAATATTTATTTCTTTATTAACATCAATATTGTTCAACCGTTTGCCCGGGCCTGCATTCTTCCAGTTAGAATAATGTTCTCGAATTTCTAATTTTCTAGTAGTGATCTCCCTGTGAGGATCGACCCTTACTAAACGTATCGAATCTACGTCAGTAAGTGTTTGTGCTGTAATACTTGAATCATTAGGTGACCATTGGTTTGCCCAAATTGCATCACCAACATCAGTAATAAATTTATCAACTTTAGTGTTAACATTTATGGTGTGTATGTTTGGTGTATAACCTGAATGTGATGTATAAGATATATATTGTCCATCTGGATGCCATATAGGATCATAATCTGCAGCTGGGTCAGTGGTTAGTCTTTCAGTATCTTCGCTGTCGATATTTCTTATATATAAATCTAAATTAGCATTCTGACCTGCCTTACAATAAACAATATATTCTCCATTAGGACTATATTGTGGGCTCAATATTTGTGTATCATTTGTGTAACTAGTTAATTGCTTATGTTCTTGATCCCATTTATCAACCTCAACTTCATATAGGTTTGCTATACTATTATTATGCGCTACATATACTAACTTTTGACCATCAGGCGACCAAGATGGGTATGTGGCTCTTTTTGAATTTGTAATCCATTTTGTGGTATTAAGTTTCTGGTCAAATACTTTAATATCATATACCAATGATTGATATTCTCCATATCTGTATTTTGAATAAGCAACCATATCATTTGTTGGCGCCCAGCTTAATTTAGAATGAAAACTTCCATAGTCAATTTCTTCCCTTTTCCATACACGCACTGGTTTAAACTTTTTTTCTTTTAATACGTCCCTATCCTTGTTTTTAAATATCCTATTTAATAATCCTGGATTTTTGTTTTTCTTTTTATCTTCACTGGATTTAAGTCTTTTTTCTCTTATTTCTTTCTCCTTTAAGGTGTCTCTATTGAATACGTATAATGACATATCTCTTTGCATTTTATTATCCATACCTATAATAGCCATTTTAGCGCTATCACTTGAAAAGTTAAATCCAACTAGTTTATCAATTGGTAACGTAAAAACCTGACCTACCTCCTCAATAGATTCTTTTTGTGATCTATAGCCATAATAATACGTATTCATATGCCTACGCCAATCCTCATTAAATTGATCAACATCTATTCCAACATTTTTCTTAAAAGATGATTTAAAATCAAATAAACCTAAATTATTACGATCCGATAGGGTTTGTACAATAGTTGAATCACCAAATCTATTTGACCAGTATAATAATTTTGAAAAACCGTCATGATGCGGGTCCATATTATCCATATCATTTTTCAATACATGATATTTGTGGCTAATCTCTGAACGGTATGGCCGCCATTTTTCAGTTTCATATTCTGCTAAACCTTCAACCACCCAACCAGGCGTTTTAGACAATAAATATGACCATGGCTCAGGAAGCCATGTTTTTACACGATGAAAAAAGACGATATGTTGTAACTCATGAGAGACTACTTGAAACAGCCATTTTTCATCCTCAAGCCAAATCGCTGCATCATTTTGATCTACCCATATAAATGTTTGATATGTTGGCCCTGCAAAACCATTCATTATTTCATCTTCTGTTGTAAAAATAATATCGATTATTGGAATATCTTTTAGATCCATTTGTTCTAATAATATGGGGAGAGCTTGTTCGGAAATTGAAGCTCCTTCTTTAGCTATTTGTTCAATCCCATTATGGTAATGTACTCTAAAGTGTTCAGTGGTTATCGTGTTCCAATCTAGTTCACCATGCGTTCTATTTGTCCATGCCCATGTCTGACAATAGCCTATAGTATTAATTAACAGTATTAATAATATTTTTTTAATAACCATCAACTGAAAAATTTATTGCTGCTCCGAGATTCTCATCATCCGTAGCAAAAATTATTTTATTTCCATTTATTGTAAGGGCTTCTACCTTATTATTATTAAATACAAATTTCTTTGGAAAAGTATCAGAAATATTAAAATATAATTTCTCTTTTGAAATTTCAAAGTTTCCTATTTTATATATTGCAGATTGATATGGGCCATCGTCTCCCGGATCTGACGTTGCTGATGTCCATATCGCATTATTATCATCAATATCCATATCGCTCATATGTCTTTTTGATGTGATAGGCCAGGGTAGATTAATAAAAACACTATCTTCTACGCTGATGGTTATATTATCATCAAACAAGTTTATGGAACCCCAAAATAATATGGACTCTTCAGTATCAGAGCCTCTATGCGCCCAAGCGACATATGTATTGTTATTTTTTCTTATTATTAAAAAACTTTCAAGATTTAAAGGTGGCCCACTATCAGGTATTCTAAATTCTTTAATTAGATCTAAAGTATTTGATTGGAGATCTAATTTTATCCAATAACAGAACCCCCAACTTCCCATTGCTATATATTCATTTTGCAATCCAGGAATATTTGATAACGCTTCAAGATCTATAGGCAAGGTTTCGCCTGGCCATTTTAACCCTTCATATAGCGAATCTGCAGCTAGGTTAATTAATCCAACCCGCAACTGGCCTTTCTTTTTATTGTCATGTACAACAAGATATTTATTAGTATCACTTGTTGGAGAAATCCCACTTATTGCAATTTCTCTTTTCCCGCTAACAAATTGCCAGCGCTCATCTATTGGCCTTAAGTCTGTTTGGCAACCAAATAAGATTAATATAAATATATATACGATCAAGGGGTAAGTGTATCTTTTCATAAGGAGTTATTATATATAAATCTAAGTCATTAATATTCTATTTATAATAAATCTTGAAAATAATATTTTTAGAATTACCATTTAAAAGGACCCTCTACTAATCTCCATAAATACCAAGAAGCCAGTGTGCGGTATGGAATCCAAGTTTCAGCTCTTTCTATCATTTGATTGGGCTTAGGGGGCTCATCTAATTCAAAAAACAATTGAAATCCTTTTTGAATACCAAGATCCGTTACAGGAAACACATCCGGTCTATTTAGCGTGAACATGAGAAACATTTGCGCTGTCCAGATGCCAACACCTTTAATTGTTGTTAAACAATCAATAACTTCATTATCACTTGTAGTTACAATATTATCCGTTACTATTTCAGCTTTAAATGCAATAGCTATATTATGTATATAGGAAGCTTTTTGATTCGATAACCCTACAGAAACAAGCTCTTCATGTGATCTTTGCATAACAATGGAGGGGGAGAGAATTTTATCATTAGCGAAAAGGGCTTTAAATCTTTTATAGATCGTTGCAGCTGCTTTACCGCTTAACTGCTGATATACAATAGCTCTAACTAATGCTTCAAAATAATTGGTGGCCTTTTTGAATTGAGGTTTTTCAAATTCGGCAATAAGCCGGCCCATTTTATCATCCCTTTTTTTAAGATGCTTCAGACCTTTATCAATATTTATTTGGTGCATGAATAAATTTGTAAATGACTTTCACTGCTAAATGGAGACATATCATAATCCCCAAATTTGTCATTAATCACAAATCCTGATTCATTTAATAATCTATCCATAGTGTCTGGATATATCATGTGCATATCAAATATGAATTGATCCACTCTTGATGACTCAAAGAACCATTTAATTTTATTGATTTGCGTATCAGGATCATATTGATTTATTTCATTAACAATGCATCTCTCGCCATTAGGTAGATCGAATTCCATAACATAAGTCTTGTGTTTTGGTCTATAAAGAAAAATGGGGTTTGGCACAAAAGTATCAATAAGAAACAATCCTCCATCCATTAAATGTGCATATACACAATTAAAAAATGCTGATAATTCTTGGTTAGTTAACAAATGACAGATTGAATTAAACCCTATAAAAATAAATTTATATTTTTGTTTGAGGTCAATACTTTTCATATCGCCCTGAACGATATTATAGCTAGTGTTAATTGAAGTTAATTTTTTTTTTTGTAAATTCTACAAAAGGTTCGCTTATTTCTACACCTGTATAATTGAATCCTTTTTTAATTAAAGGCACTGCAAGCCTTCCCGTCCCTGATGCCATTTCTAATATCGGATCACCGTGCTCTAAAGCGCAATTAGTAATAAATTCTATATCGTTAGTTTTCCATACATGGGCAGCATCATAGAGATGCGGATCTGAATAAATATCAATTTGCAAAAAAATTAATTTAAAGCAACTAAATCTTTGTTGGTTTTATTAAGTATCTCGCATCCATCTTTTTTTATTATAACATCATCTTCAATCCGCACTCCGCCCCATCCAGGTATATAAATACCTGGTTCAATAGTTACTACATTATTTTCATCTAAAATTTGTGTGCTTAATTGACTCATTCGTGGCTCAGTATGTATTTCGAGCCCTAACCCATGTCCAGTTCCATGATTATAATACTGACCATATCCTCTTTCAGTAATAAAGTCCCTAGTGATTGTATCCATTTCTTTACAGCTAACACCTGATTTAGCCGCATCGCATCCTGCTTGTTGGGACCCTTTAACAATTTCATATATTTCATGATGTCTATCTGTTGGGTTACCAATTAACGGTGTTCGTGTCATATCCGCATGATATCCTGCATATTTTGCTGCTGCATCTATAACAATAAAGTCACCATCTTTAAATGGTCGATCGCTCGGTACAGCATGTGGCAATGCTCCGTTTTCTCCACCAGCAACAATAGGATTATAAGCCTCTCCATCACTTTCTTGTCTATATCGTAAAACTAACTGGTTTGCGACATCTTTTTCTGTGACGCCAGGTTTTAGCATAGGCAATATTTCTTGATATATAACATCTGTTATTTCTACTGCTGTACGTATTGCATCTAATTCAGAATCATCTTTTACCGCTTGCAAATTCTCCATAAGCATTGATGTAGGGTTCCATTGCGTATTTGGAAAACTATCAGAAATTTTCTTATACTGGCTAAAGCTTGTGTGGTCTCCTTCAAAGGCTAAATTCTGACCATCCTTAATAAGTTTATTCTTTTCAATTATTGATATATGATCTCCAAAATCTATATATCGTATCATGTTATTGACCTGTTTTTTTGATTGCACATCGTACCTACCATCAGAAATAAAATAACAATCATCTACAGTGATTAAACAAGAACCAGCAGACCCTGTGAACCCTGAAATGTATCTAACGCTTGTTAAATTTGTTAAATAAATTCCATCTAAGCCCTTATTTGCAAGTATTTGCTTTAGCTTATCTAGTCTTGATAAAAATATATTACTGCTCATAAATTAATTACTTTCTTCTTTAATAAGATCCTTGATCGCATCCCGCTCTTGTTCAATCTTTACTGCATCAGCGCCTTTTGTTACAAGTATATCTAAAACATCAAGCGCTTGGTAAAATAGTTTTTGATTCTTCAATACATTTACCATTGTAAAGGTTGCTATTCTAGGGCTTATAGCTAATTGTGGACCGTCATCTTTTTTTGAGGATGATTTTCTGCGTTTTATAGATTTTTTACTATTCTTGGGTTTAGCTCTTTTAATTGTTTTGGAAGGTTTTTCACCTTTTTCAATAATTGAGAGAATCGATTTTGCCTCTCTGTTCTCTGGATCTAAATCAATAACCTTATTCCAGCTCTTTTGTAAAGTAGATTCTGCTCTACCCAGTGATTGCTGAACGATGGCTAATTGAAATGCTGCCTGCAAATGATCGGTGCCTGATGAAACAACATCTTTTAATAATTTTTCTGCTTCTCGTTCGTTGCCTATTTCTAGTTCGACCATTGCAAGTATAAATTTTCCATCCACATGATCCGGGTGATAACCTAAACCTATATCACAGACCTTTCTAGCTCTATCTATATCCCTATTTTGAAGATACATGTCTGCTAAAATAGGGAATAAAACCGTATCGAAATTATCAGCAAAATACGCTTCCAATTCTGATTGATTATTTAAATTCATTTTCTAACGCCTATTATTTTTAACCCAATTAATTATATAATCTACAGTTTCTTGTACAGGAGTTCCAGGACCAAATAATTGACCAATTCCAATGTCAGTTAATGATTCTTTATCTTTATCTGATATTATTCCACCACCAGTTAATAATACATCATCAATTTCATTTTCTTTCATAAGATCTATAACCCTAGGAAACACTGTCATATGGGCGCCTGATAGCACAGATAACGCTATTACATCCGCATCCTCTTGTATGGCTGCAGAAACTATCATCTCAGGTGTTTGTCGCAACCCTAAATAAATGACCTCCATTCCAGCATCTCTATATGCGCTCGCTAAAACTTTTATCCCTCTATCATGCCCATCTAAGCCGGGCTTTGCCATTACTATACGTATTTTTCTATCCATAATTATTTAAATTTTATAGAAATTTCATTGTAAACAAGGAAATTTTAATATTTTATAAATTATTTGAATCAATAACAAATGTTACAGGACCATTATTAACAATTGTTACATCCATATGTGCACCAAACTCACCGGTTTTTACATCAACACTTTTTTGTTTAAACAACTTTACGAAATCATTATATAAAACCATCGCTTTTTTAGGATGCGCAGCATTTAAAAAACTTGGTCTTCTGCTTTTATATATATCTCCGCAAAGGGTGAATTGACTTATAATTAATACAGAGCCATTGACGTCTAATAATGAATAGTTCATCTTATTATTTTTATCATTAAAAATTCTTAAACTAATTATTTTATCAACAAGATAAGTAATATCTTTTTCTGTATCATTTTTATGAAGTCCTAATAGGACTACTAATCCATGATTAATAGTTCTTTGTTCTGAATTATTGATTTTGACATTTGCATTAATTACACGCTGTATAACTGCTATCATACAAATTGATTACTCTACCCAAACATTATTTTTCCCACACTTGTCCCGTAATTTTGTTAAATACTCTCTACTAGACGATACTCGAATATTGTGTGATAAAATTCTCTTTTTTCTATTATTATCATCCTTATAATGAAACATTAAATTGCATTTCCCAGGGTACAGCTTTGATAGCTCATGCAAAGCTTCAATTTGTTTAGTATCCATATTAATAAAATCTAAATATACGTTAACTCTTTTTGCATAATAGTCTCTTACTTTTTCAAGCGGAACAATTTCTGCAGCAACTAATTTTAGGTCACTAAAATCATAATCATCTGTAGGCTTGCCAGATATAAACAATATATTATCCTCAAAAATTATATCTTTAAATTTGGAGTATGTTTTACTAAATACCAATATTTCTGCTCTTCCACCCAAACATTCCAATGTAAAGAATGCCATCTGGTTATTTTTTTTGTCATAATGAATCTTCAGATTCTGAATTAATCCTCCTATGCGAACTTTTTTATTAGTAGTTGAATTTATTTTTTCAGAAAAATCATGACTGCTAAAATCCTCTAAATCATCTGCAAACTCCAATAGTGGATGACCCGTTAAATAAAGCCCTAAAACCTCTTTCTCATTGCCAAGTGATTCTTTTTCAGACCACGGTCGCACTTCCTGTAACTTAGGCATCATTGAAATGCCCGGGTTATTTGAGGTGCTTCCAAATAAGTCTACTTGATTCTTGCTCTTATCAGATTGTACATTTTGACCATATCGAATAGCAGTGTCAATTGTTGAAAATTTTTCTGCCCTAGATCCATCAATATGATCCATAGCACCAGACATAATTAAACTTTCTAATACTTTTTTATTTACAGCCTGCAACTCTACTCGGCTAGTAAAATCAAATAATGAAATAAATGGGCCATCATTATCTCTTGCGATAACAATTTGTTCTAACGCTTTAACCCCCACATTTTTAATCGCGTTTAGACCAAAAGAAATTGTTTTATCATCCATTGGTTGGAAATGAATATATGATACATTTATATCTGGTGGATGAATATCAATATTCATTTTTCTACATTCATTAATTAAAATGACAACCCTGTCTATATTGGTCATTTCGCTTGTTAAGTTTGCCGCCATAAACTCTGCAGGATAATACGTTTTTAACCAAGCGGTTTGATAAGCTATATAAGAATAAGCAGTTGAATGGCTTTTGTTAAAACCATACTGAGCAAACTTTTCAATTAAATCATATATGTCTTTAGCATTGTTTTTTGAAATTCCATTATTAGAAGCGCCTTCAATAAACCTAACCTTTAAGGCCTCCATCTGTTCATTGTCTTTTTTACCAATTGCTCTTCTTAAAATATCAGCCTGCGCAAGCGTGAAGTCTGCTATCTCGTTTACTATTTGCATTACCTGCTCTTGATAAACAATGATACCATATGTTTCATCTAATATTGGTTTTAATAAAGGAGAAATATATTTTATTTTTTTCTTTGTGGATTTGCGATTAATAAACTTATCAATATTTTGCATAGGTCCTGGCCTATACAAAGCATTCATTGCTATTAAATCCTCAAACTGTGTGGGCTGTAATTTTTTTAAAAACTCTCTCATGCCTGCGGACTCAAATTGAAATACACCAATTGTTCGCCCTTTTGAAAACAACTGATAAACCTTCGGATCATCCATAGGAATATTTCCGATATCAACTGATATATTTTTTTTATTTAACATATTAATTGTATGATTAATTACAGTAAGGTTGCGCAATCCAAGAAAATCCATTTTCAATAAACCAAGATTTTCCAAGTTCTTCATATCGTATTGACTCGTAACATCCCCCTGGCTTGATTTATATAAAGGCATGTAGTCGGTTAATTCTCCTGGGGTTACAACAACACCTGCAGCATGAGTCGATGCATGCCTATTCATGCCTTCTAATACTTTTGAAAATTCAATTAATTCTTTGTATTCACCATTGGCCATCGTTTGTAAATCAGGGCTTTTTGCTAATGCTTTGTCTAGGGTAATGTTTAATTCATTTGGAATAGCCTTAGCTACACGGTCAACATCTCCAAAAGAATAACCCATTACCCTGCCAACATCGCGAACTACTTGCTTGGCCTTCATTTTCCCAAATGTAATTATCTGCGTGACAGAGTTTTCCCCATATTGATTTTTAATATAATCAATTACCTCTCCTCTTCTTTCAATACAAAAATCTATATCGATATCGGGCATACTTATACGATCTTCATTTAAAAATCGTTCAAAAATTAAATTATGTTTCATTGGGTCAATATCTGTTATACCAAGAGCATAAGAAACGATACTACCAGCAGCTGAACCCCTTCCAGGCCCCACTGGGATATTATTATCATGCGCATATTTAACAAAATCTTGAGTTATTAAAAAATACCCTGAAAAGCCCATCTTCTTTATAACGCTCAACTCATGATCTACTCTCTTCTTAAGGTCTGGTGTCAATTCTCCATATTTTTCATTAATTCCACTGCTACATAGTGTCTTCAAATATTCGTCAGGGTCAGTAACATCCTGATCGGGAGGTAAGGGAAAATTTGGCAAATGATATTCACCTGTTGGTATAGATAAATCGATACTGTCCGCAATTAATCTTGTATTTTCAATTGCGTGAGGGACGCTTTTAAAAAGCTTATACATTTCATCCTGTGATTTAAAATAAAATTCTGGCGTTGCATATCGAAGTCTATTAACATCGTTTCTTTCTTTACCAGTGCCCAAACAAATATGTATATCATGTGCTTCCCAATGATCGTGCTTAGCATAATGAGCATCATTGGTTGCAACTAAAGGCAAGTTTAATTCCTTAGATAATTTTTGCATTTTATCAACATTTACTTGTTCATGATCAATTCCATGATTCTGCACTTCTAAATAATATCGATTAGGAAAAATTTCAGCAAACTCTAAAGCAGACTGCTTTGCTCCTTCCCAATCTCCATTGACAAGTTTTTCTGGAACCTCTCCCTTCAAACACGCTGATAAACAAATTAATCCATCACTAAACTCTCTTAGAAGATCTTTATCAATTCTTGGGCGATAATAAAAGCCCTCAAGATAGCCTAAAGAGATTAATTTCATCAAATTTTTGTACCCTGTATAATTTTGAGCTAGTAAAATCAGATGATTATTCCCCCATCCTCCCTCAGCTCTAGGTTTTTTATCAAACCGATTGTTTACTGCTACATAGACCTCACTACCGATGATTGGCTTAACTCCAGTCTTGTTTGCATTATTGTAAAAATTTACAGCGCTAAACATATTTCCATGTTCAGTTAATGCAACCGCATCCATCTTTAAATCATCAATAGTATTAACTAAAGTCTGAACAGTTTGGGCACCATCTAGTA
>MDTB01153746.1_pt1 | contig 10905 bp, 13 predicted proteins | sample 811161 | NCBI WGS metagenome assembly MDTB01 (sample SAMN05326650, study PRJNA326480) | marine metagenome | isolation source: seawater | place: Mediterranean Sea | collected 2009 | reverse complement strand
GATCAGTCGATCAAAAATAATATTATAAGTGCACTTGTTACTATGAGAGAAAAATAGACAATCTAATAATTATAAACACGAAATATAAAATATTAATATTAAATATTATAAATTATTAAACATCAATGAAAATTTTTTTAACTTCATCATTATCAGTTTCTCAAAAAGAATATCTCGATTGTCAAGAAATGGCATATAAACTAAGCAAAGCTGGAATATGTACATCAATTACATCAAATATATCTACACAACCACATATTGAGTACGGATGTCGTTTAACTCAATCTATATCATCTACTGAAGATTTGCAAAAAATATGGAAGGAATTGCAAAAAAATTACAATTTTAATTGCGCACATCTTAAAATAGATGGCGGTTTTGACGGTTGTATTAAAAATTATTTGAAGGATACATACTGTAAAATATAAAGTTAATTATAATTTTATATTTTATATTTTATTTGATTTTTCAATCATCTTCTTCGGGTCGTTTCTTGTCGATCTTATATTTCTTCTTTCCATCAACCACTTTCTCAACGAGACGACCAACATAAATAGGGTTTACTCCTTCCATTTCTGTTGATTGAATGTAACTGTCATAATCGTATAGCTTATTTGAATCTTCTCTTAGTGCAAAAACCTTTGCGCCAAATTGCAATTTCTTTGCTTTCCAAGTGATTTTCTTTTCATTTATCACGGCAACTGTGTCTTTTTCTTCTTTTAGATACGAAGGTCTGTAAGAAAATGTATTCTTATTTGCTTTTCCAACAGAATAACACGCAAGTGGTTCTTTGCTACCACTGCGTGAATGAATCGCACAATCAATAGAAGATTCTTTTACAGATGTTAATAGTTGTTTGTTGATTTCTTCTTTAATCGAAGAAATTTCGTGTAATGTTTCATCACTAGTAACAGGTGTTACACTGTCGTATTTACTTAAATCCTTCTTTTTAAGTTCAACAGAACTATCACTATCCAACTGTTCTTTGGAAAGTTCCATTAAGTAAAGAAAAACATCTACAGTTCTATGTTTTTCCGGTAATTTACTGTGACTGCAAATACGTTTTGCACGACCGACAACTTGTTCGATACGTGCAGGATGCCAATAGGGTTCTACAACGTGAACAAAACGAACATTTTTAAGCGTAATACCTTCTGCACCAGACGATGTAATCATTAGTAATTTGATGATTTCACCATAGTAATTATTCTTAGAAATCTTTTCAAGTTGTTCGGTGAGTTTTTTGGGAACATACTGCCAATCACTGTTAAATACATTTCTAATAATTTCCTTTTCTTCGGGTGTTTCAGTACCAGTATATAATGCATACATTGGCTTACCAACGTCAGCAGGATCCAAGTCTAACATCCATTCTTCTTTTACATTCTTTATTTTGAATCGGGCAAAACCGTTTTCTTCTAATACAAGAGAGAAAACACCAATTCCTTCAATAGTTCTAAATTGCGTGTAAAGCATATGCAATCCTTCATTATCTTCTGATGTTAATGATTCGAGAATGTGTAAGAATTTGGGACTGTAGGTTTGTAATGCTTCGCGTGTAAGGAATGATTCGCTATTTTCTTTTAATTTTTTCAACGCTTCCTGAATACGTTGCATATAAGTTTCGTAGTTTTGATCTTCCATTTTTTCTTCAATAGCTTTTTTATCTTCCAAGTCGTGTTCCCCATCAGGATTTAGCAATGTTTCCTTTGCTGATTTGGCGTCAATCGCATCCTCATTCAATTCTTGTAACATATCTGTATTGATAGTGTCTTCATCGCGTGGCAATGGACGATTAATCGCGCGCGGAAATACAAAATTACAAAATGCACGCGAAAAAATACGATAGGTAGAAACGGTGTCAGAATAAATATCTTCTTTCTTTTTGGGTCCCTTCTTTTTCTTAGACGATTTTTCCAATTTTCTCTCTTCGACTCTTGCTTGTTCGTAAATACCAAATTGATAATCACTCATTGGAATTTTAACAACGTGGAAGTTCTCGTCTTTACTGTATCTTGGCATCAATTCTTCTTTTGCACTTCTATAATAAGAGGTTAAACCTAATATTCTTCTCTTAAATAATACTTTATTTTTCATATCACCTTTACCCTTAATCATATTAATAAAAAGTGAGCGAAATTCATCTAAACTATCAGGCAATGCTTTATGCTGAACGTAGTCATTTCCACCATCTTTTGGTTTTTGGATGATTGTGTCAATATTGTTATCGCGTAAAATTCGCATAACATATTGCTGAAAATCATCGTCGGTCATTTGTCCACTTTCGTTTAATGTGACACCGTTGTAACTTCGTTTTGCTGTTTGTTTAAAGAAACCATATGGATTTCTAGTAATATCTAATCGTTTAGTTGAAGGTTTGTATTCAACATAATCAAGAGTTTTAATTTCAGATAATATACGTTCAATTGTTTTTTGGTCAATTTTGCCGGCTCCTTTTGTAACAAGTTGGAATGACCAAGTTTTAATGTATCCGCGAAGCATATTGAAAAGAATACTAATCTCATTTGGATAATTGACAACAGGAGTTCCTGTTAATAATACAACTTTTGCGTTTTCGGCACCCATTACATATTTATACAATCTTGTTGCGAGTGATTCTTCATTTTTAAGCTTGTTGACAATACGGCTTACAAGATTATGAGCTTCATCAACAATAACAACAGCATTATCAAAGGGATTATTTTTAAAACCATTTGTTAGGGTTTCAAGATGTGATAAACGAATACCATTGTAATTGATAAAACGATATTTATTACTAATCATAATATCAAGTTGACTTTCTAAATTTTTAACTTGCATTGCATTTAATGTTTCGAAATTAGGTTTTTTCTTAATATTAACAAGCCACGCACCTTTATTTTTTGTAATGAAATCTTTGCTAAGAGATAATACAGTAGAAAGCACATCTAGATATTCCGGATTTTCTACGATACTCACAAACTCCCAGTATTGGTTCTTTTTGTAGAGTATATCTCCACACTTTTTAATTTCTTCGATATAATTCATTCTTAATGAAGCAGGTGTTAAAATGTATATCATACGATGTGTTTTTAATCCTTCTGCGATTGCAATAGATGAGCAAGTTTTTCCAGATCCAAGTCCGTGATATAATAATAATCCACGGTAAGGTGTTGAATGACTTAAATAATCCTTGACAATCTTTTGATGTGTCATAAGAGAGAAATTTTCGTTGTCTGCTCCCATTGTATCACAGTCTAATTCTTCGGTCTCGTCCATAATTTCATCACGATAAGGTTGGTAGAGTTTATTTATAAAATTTGAGAACATATCACGATTATTCATAAAATATTCCGAACTAGTAATTTGGACATCATCTAGCTCTGGTAATCTTTCCCTTATTTCAGGATCTGTTATAGAAACCATAGTTTCGGGTAATTCGCCTAATATTGATTTATCAAAATCATCTGTAAGACGTGTATGTGGTGTAATTGTTCCTTTTAACACTTCTCCCATTTTTGTTTTTTTTAATGTAAAAACCTTTCTTTTATCCCGTTTAATAGTGCGCTTCGGTTTCGAATCAACTGGTTTCGGTGCTGTTTTAGGTAATTCATCTAATGGTCTAGGAGGTGCTAATTTCATTTTTTCAAGCAATAACTTTCTATTTACCTTTATAACGCCGCGCTTATCTTTTATTTCAATGTCTACTTTTATCTTTTTTATTGGTTTAGGTAACTCAATGACAATATCTCTTTTTTTTTGTGGTATTGGTTTTTTCTTTAATAAATCTATTTTTGAGCTAGACATATATAATTTTATTACATAAAAAAGTTTTAGTATTATATTTTATAATAATGGATATTCTCAAAGAAAATAAATTAACATTAACAAAAAGACGTCCATCAATAAAGCAAGATATAAGTATTCAAATTAGTAATATAGAAAATGAAGTAAACAACTACATTAATTCAGACTTATACAAGGCACCTAAATCTACAAAGTATTCTGGAGAAAGTCCCGAAATAAAGCATATTGTTGTTGAAAGAGATGAAGATATGTCTTTGTTGTCTATTTAACAATATTTTTATTAATTTTGTTTATTGATTCTTCGCACGCAATTTGTTCTGCTTTCTTTTTAATTTTATGTAATCCTTCACCAAGAAACACAAGAACTTTTGAATGTTCATCTACATAATCTGTGATTTCATCAAATGTCGAAAACTGATCAAACGGTATAGAATTACTATGTTCCAAACCGTGAATTGACTGTCCTAAACAAATGTATACACCCATTCTGTATCCTTCATCTGGATCGTGTGAAATTTCCAGATAATCCGGTGTAATCTTAAATTGTTTTTGAACCTTAACTTGCAATATATTTTTATAATTATCATCATTTTTAATAAGTTCTGTCCAATCAATGTGTTGCTCAAATATTTTTTCTACAAATATTTGTGCAATTTGAAACCCTGGTCCTGTAACAAATACATTTTTAAACCAGTCATCTTCATCATTAATCGAAATTTTATTAAAATCAAGAAATAGTGCACCGAGAAATGATTCAAACAAACAACCAAGTTTTTTAAGATTTGTTCTAATTTTCTTTTCTTCGGCGTGTTTTGAAATAATATACCATTTATGTAGCCCCATTTCATAAGCCAATTTACCAATTGATTCGTTTTTCACAAGAGCAATCTTTTTCTCAGTCATAAATCCTTCATTTTCTTTAGGGAAACGTCTATATAGATAATACTTAGTGATACATTCAAGGACACCATCGCCAAGAAATTCAAGACGTTCGTTTGATTTTTGTTTCAGAGGTAGACAATCGTCGGGCTGATCCTCAATAATAATGTTTTCTTTAGTATTTTCAAGCGCAGGTCGTTTTGTGTATGAACGGTGAATAAAAGCGCGCTTGTAAAGATTAATATTAAAAACTTTACCAGGAACTCCATATTTTGTTAGAATAGATTGAACATCATTCAATGTAATCTCTTTATTTAAGGAGTTATATGGATTAAATACCATATTTTCGCTTTCAATATTAATATCGTCATCCTGTAGAAGGGTTTTAGCGGAAACTTGGGTGTCAACAGATTCAGTGTCAGACATAGTACAATATATATGTTTTAGTAGGATGAGTTTATATCGTTGTTGGTAAATATATAATATTCCAAAATTCAATTACTTTAAAAATATAATATTTAGTGATTATATAATGCCTACACAACACGGAAGAGCTAGAGGAGTTGCGAAACTCGTTAATAAACAGAATTGCGGCGGAAATAAAAAAGCTGGAAGTGCAAGAGGAATTGTTGCCCCGCAAAATATGAGATGCTCGGTAATTACCAGATTACCTAACCCCAAACAGAACATCGCACGTGCTGCGGATGGAACTTGCGCGGGAATGACTGACTGTTCGTGCACTGCTAAATGCAACATGCACTTTAGCACATAATTTATTTTAATTATACTATAAATTTTAATATTACATTAATTTATAGCATAATGCCTAATTCTAAAGCTGCACGCAATACAAGCAAAATGATTGTACGTAACCAAGGAGGCGGAAACAAAAAAGGAGGTGCCCCGCCTACTGCCACTGGATTTATGAACGGATTTCAATGGGAACACAACAGCGCGAAACATCGCGAAAGACCGGTATATGACTTTACATTTAAAAGTCCTAACGGCGGTTTCAAAATTAGATAATTAAATACTTAAAAATTTAATACTTTTATAATCATACGATGATTATAAAAATAGATGCAAGGGAAAAGCGTATAATTGCTTTATGTAGAGAATTATTAGAAGCTTACAAAATTCAAAATGTCACTATTGATGTTGTGGGACTTCCTTTAGGAGATATGATTATTACCGATGATGAAGGTGGTGAGAAACTTTTGATAGAGAGAAAATCATTGTCAGATTTAGCAGCAAGCATTTGCGATGGTCGCTACAAAGAGCAATCTTTTCGTTTACAAAATTATAGTCTTCATAATCATAACATAGTGTATGTAATTGAAGGAAATATGGATTCATATGTCCCAAAGGTTCGAAGAATGACAAGACAATCATTATATTCAGCTATGTTGGGAATACAATATAATAAAGGGTTTTCACTTTTTAGAACACAAAGTTTAAAGGAAACAGCAGAATATCTAGTTCGTATAAGCGACAAATTACAACGAAGTAAAGATGTGCCTTTTTATAGTTCAAATTTAGTGGAAGAAACCAACACAAATACAAATTCAAGTACAAACACAAAATATTCAGAAGTGATAAAACAAAATAAAAAAGAGAATATTACGCCAAAAAATATTGGAGAAATTATGCTAATGCAAATACCAGGTGTAAGTTCAACAAGCGCAATTACTATAATGAAAGAATTTGGTAGTTTTATGAATGTTATTGATGCAGTTAAAGATCAGGACATAGAATGTTTAAAAAAATTAACATATGAAACAAAAACAGGAAAAAAACGTCATATTTCTTCTACGTGTTGCAAAAATATAGTAAAATACTTAATAGAGAAAAAGGATGAGGTTTTATTTATTGAAACATAATATATAAATAATATATAGTATGATAAGCAATTATATAGATTTTTCAAATTTCACATCAATACATTTTATTGGAATGATTCTTGTAGTTTTAGTTACTTTCATAATTGTTTTTAGGGATTTTGTTCCAAAAATAGATGTGGGACAATATATTTACAAACCTCCTACTCGTGAAGGATATGAAAATATTTCTTATCCAAATAAATCACCGGCAGACTTTGGTAATTTAATAAATGAAGAAACACAAACCTTATTAAACAACGATTTAATGTTTGATTCCAAAGATGATAATGGTGTCAAATACGTTTCTAGTTATAAAAATATAGCAAAACAAATCGATCTTTGGATTGTAGGTGTTGTAACCAAGGCTGTTGTTGAAGGACACATTGACCCTAAAATAACTGATGTTAATGCTAGTAACTTTAATAGTAATATGGAAGTTGTTGAAAAGGTAAACAAATTAATCAAATTTCGCGAAGGAATGATGGATATTGAAAAGGAATTAGAATAAATATGGAATCGTAAAGTTTCAATAATGAAACCTTATGATTTATTTTAATTTTTATTTTTTATGTTTGCTATGAAAGACGTAACCAATAAGTGAAGATAAAGAAAATAATAAGAAAATTACTAAAAACACAACGTAAAGTGGAACATATTCACTCTCGTATAATGTTTTTATTAGTGGTCGTTCGAAAAATGGTTGATCAAAATGTTCCTCCTTTATTTCTACATTATGTAATTTCGGGAAAACACTAAATAAACCATCAAGAATTAATGCTAAAAATAAAATTAGAAGTACAAAATTTGTATTATAATTAACACGATATCTTATCACGGTAATAGCTATTAATACAAACATAAAACAAGCAAGAACATCTTTTGCATACCCAAATGTGACCTTCATATAATTAACAATTAGATTTTATTATTATCGTCACACAATTCATTAATGCTTACTACTTGTTTGTTTTTATAGACAATATCGATTTTTTTTCTAGTATCTGGATCAATAAAGTTATAAAAAATTTTATATCCGATTCGAATAAATACTGGTGGATTATAAATATACGTTTTATTCATAACATCAACATACGTATTTTGAAGATGTTGTATAATTGTAATTATTAGTTTTTTTGTTTTTGTTGTTAAATCACTCATATAAATTCCTTTTAAATCAAGAAAAGATATAATAGTTGGATCTTCAGTTTCAATTTTTCTCGATAATTCTAAGGCATCTGTAACCACACTTCCTACATATGTAATAATTTCTGGAAGGGCATCTTCATTACATAACTTATATATTTCAATTAGTGGTTTAAGATATATTACAACTGAACCCTTCTTATGCATATTGTTAAATCTTGAATAAAAATTAGGTTTAATTAATTCAATTATTTTTTCATTGTTCATATTATTATAACTCAGTATAACTTTTTTAAATTATAAACTCACAATAATTCGTTTGAGTTTATTATTTGTTTATTTTTTGATACTAACACTATTTTTTTTCTAGTAATATCGTCCAAACAATAATATAATAGTTTATAAACAACCTTAAACAATTTTGTCGCATTTACGATCAAACAACGATTTAACGTATTGGGATATTTGTCTTGAAATAATTTAATTAATATTTTTATAATATTTCTAGCATTTTTATTCACAAGCTTTAATTGAAACCCATCTAAGTCAATATATATATTAAAAGTTTTTGTTGGAGAGATTTGTAATATAGTAGCCATTAAATTATCTATATAAGAAACGATGTTTTGTTTGAATTCAGTTATTCCTAATATTTTGCATAAATCATTCACTATAATAACAACAGTTACGTTAGATGTATCTGCTTCAATTTGATAAAAAAATGACTTGTTCAACATTGTTGTAATATCTATTGGTGATGGTTCGCATATTTTTATAGGTTCAACAGAAATATTTTGAAATAATTTTGGTTCTATTTTTTCATTCATTATTATAATCTTCGTTTTATTTTTTATTAAATAAAACGAAACTTTTTATTTAAAAAGTTCACCACGTGCTTTGTTTGGTTGTAAATCTTCAACCTCTTCTGCTCTTGTTCGTTTCATATAAGCGCCTTTATCTACAACGTTTCTACTAAATTCTACTCCTCCCCATTGCAATTCCATGGCATTTGCACTTGGACCATTTGTAGTTTCTTTAAACATCTTGTCTAATGGTGTATCCGCACCAATATATTGTCCCATAGGATCATATGCAGGCATACTATTTTTATTGTATACTGGTTTATCTCTACCAGCATCATATAATTTCATTTCAAGATCATTTGTATTGCTAGGTAATCCCATTTCTGGTTCTAAAACGTCGGTTTGAATTTTGTAACTTGTGCCACCCTGTGCATCACTTGTTTCTTGTGCAAATAAGACAGGGCAACGGATTCCTTGACCTCTCTGCCATTTAGTAAATTCAATATAATCACCTAAACTATCAAATTGAATAGGATTTACGCCCGGAATCATTGCTTTGCGTGTATTTCTTAAGTAATATTTTCCGTCTTTTTGAACAAGTAAATTGGGACAATTTGATGTTGAAAATCCTTCAATCATATCATAACTTCGGTTATTAAGACAAAAATATAAACCTAATAAAAAAATCAATATAATAAATCCAATTTTGTATAGTTCTTGCATTTATATATTGAAAGAAGAAAAAGAAAATTTTACACAAAATTTAAATTCTATTTATAATATATAATATGCAAATTGGCGGATATTTATTAAGAAGACGTAGACGACGCTCACCGGTTCGTAGAACCAGAAGACGCCGTTCTCCTTCTAGAAGACGAAACCGTAATAGAACACAATCAAAATCAAGTGCATCCAGAAGCACAAGAAGACGTTACTCTAATTCAAGAAAACGTAGAAGTCCTACAAGAAGACGTAGAACACCGTTAAGAAGACGCCCAGTTAGAAGAAACAGACGTAGAGGTCGCGGTACTGTTAAAATTATTAAATTAAAAGGAAGAGCCAGATTAGGAGGAAATCAATCACTTAAAAATTTACAAAAAATGAAATTCCAAGATTTACGTCGCGGAGTTAGAATGTTTTCATTACTTTAATCTCATTTTATAAAATTGAATTAAAACAATTCTATGAAATTCTATTAAACTAAACAACAAATGGAAAAAACAAAATCAGACTATAGCTTCAGGTTGTTCGATTTTGTAATAAGTGATCCAGAAGAGCGTGATGAAGAAAGCAGTGGCAGTGATACGGATGAATCACGTGATAGACCAATCACACGCGTAGATAAAACTATCTTTAGAATGCAAATATTTGGAATTAATGAGGTAGGTGAGGTATGTTCCATTATCGTAGATGATTATAAGCCATTCTTCTACGTTAAGGTAGACGATGACTGGAAAAACAGTGATAGAAAAAAATTTCTTGACCATCTTAAGAAGGAAGGTGGAAAATACTACGAAAATTCTATTATTGATTGTGAACTTGTAAAGCACAAGAAGCTGTATGGGTTTGACAAGGGTAAACTTTATAAGTTTATTAAGATTACATTTGAAAGCACAAAGGCTATGAATAAAACCAAACAACTTTGGTACACAAAAAAAACAAGAGATGAAATGGATCCGAATGATCGTTTTAATACAAAAACCAAACTTAATCCAAAAGGTTATGCTTTTAATTACACAAAAACCGAGCTTTATGAAGCAAAGATTCCTCCTTTGCTGCGATTCTTTCACATACAGAACATTAGTCCTTCTGGTTGGATTACCATTCCTGAAGGAAAAGCGCATATTCCATCACAAAAGATGACTAGAAAGTGTAAATATGAGTTTGTAATGAGTGAAAAAAATATCATACCCGACAACGATAAGGAAACCGCTGTTCCTTATAAGATATGTAGTTATGATATTGAGGCTAGTAGTAGTCACGGTGATTTTCCAGTTCCGCAGAAAACTTACAAGAAACTAGCCACAAATATTATGGATTATTATTTGGAAAATCCAGATTTGAAAAAGGCAGAGCCAGAAGAACAGGCTGAAGTTTTGCAAGAAATAGTCCTAGCTGCATTTGGTTTTGGTGACTTTGAAAATGTTGATTTGGTTTATCCTAAATCCAAATATCGCCCGAAGACCTCTGCACCAGTTATTCAAATGTTCACGAATTGGATTAACAGACCAATTATCGAACAAAAATCAAAGAATGCTGAAAATATTCTCACCATTAATAGTTTGTTTGATCAAGCAAATATGATGCACGACGAGGAACAAAGTGGAGATGGTGGAAAGCGATTTAAAACATACATTAAGAAAAAAGATAAAATCATTGATATTTTATCTAATCCCAAATTTTCAAGAGACGAG
>MDTB01043534.1_pt1 | contig 10905 bp, 6 predicted proteins | sample 811161 | NCBI WGS metagenome assembly MDTB01 (sample SAMN05326650, study PRJNA326480) | marine metagenome | isolation source: seawater | place: Mediterranean Sea | collected 2009 | reverse complement strand
CGTATATTATTCAAGTTCAGAAGATTTTGGTGGTTTTCAGTTTAGTGTAGAAGGCGTTTCAGTAGTAGGTGCTTCAGGTGGTGTTGCTGAGGACAGTGGATTTACGGTTAATGTAGGTGGTATGACTATATTAGGATTTAGCTTTGATGGATCCGTAATACCAGAAGGTACAGGTTTACTAACATTTATTGAGACTACAGATGGTTCGTCCAATGGTTGTCTGACAGATGTAATTATTTCGTCTCCAGATGCAGAAGATATGAATTTTGAAATTGACAATTGTAATATTATTACAATTGAAGGTGGATATGATGAACCTATTTATGGTTGTACAGATTTAGAGGCATGCAATTACAATGAAAACGCAGATGTAGATGACAGTTCATGTACTTATCCTGATATAGGATTTAATTGTATTGGTGAATGTGTCATTGAAGAAGATTGTAATGGTATTTGTGGTGGAACAGCAGAATTCGATTGTACAGGTGAATGCGATGGTGAGTCTGTTATTGATGAATGTGGTGTATGTGATGGAGAAGGTTTTATTACATGTTCTAATGGTTTAGAAACATGTGATTATGATGAGTGTCCAATAGAACTACAATATTTTACAGAATTACCTGAGCAGACAGGTGTAACTAATTTAGTAGTAATATCCAATGATTTAGGATTAGAACCTGGTGATGAGATTGGTTTATATGATTCAAATGGATTATTAAATAGTGGTGATTGTTCTAATCAGACAGGTGAAATTTTGGTAGGTGCAGGCGTCTATAATGGTGATCAATTAGAAATTGTAGCCTCAGGTTCCTTAGATTTTTGTGATATTTCTGGTGGAGCACAAATGCCAGGATACATTTTAGGTAATGCAATAGAAATTAAAATCTGGAGTAATCAATTAGATTATGTTTACAGTCCAAATGAGCTTCAGTTTTCAGTTGGTGATGGTACTTGGGGTAATAGTTTAACATTTATTAGTTTGTTAGATGGATATATATATGGATGTAGCAATCCTGATGCTGCTAATTATGATCCTAATGCAGACTTAGATGATTTATCATGTTATTTTAATACAAGTTTAGAAATCACACTAAATCCAAATTATGTAAATAATGTTAGTTATAATTTGTGGCATCATGATATGGTTCCAGAAATGTTCTTCGGTGATTATGAGTCAATTGTAGTTTCAGACTATCATTCTAATTATTACATACCAGACTTAGGTGTGAATTCATTTGAAAGTGTAGGTGTAGATTATAATAATGGATATTTATATTTCCATAATCATCCTGAAAATTTAAACATCCAGATTGATGGATTTACATTTTCTAATTCACCTACGATTACTTTATACCCTAATGTTTTAAATAATGTAGCATATCATTTGAATCATAATTCTAGTGTAGAAGACCACTTTGCTGATGTTCCCGTATTACTTATTGCTGATGACTTAGGTAATTTTTATGTACCTTCTTTAGACATTAATACAATTGATTCAAATGGTGGAATGATACCAGGGAAAGGTTACTATGTATTTATTTATGGAGATAATAGTATTAATTTTGATTATAATTTCAGTGCACCATTACTAGCTAAAACAGAAATTAGTGTGAATGAAGAATTATATTTCAATCCTACAAAAACAGGTATCTCAATTCCGATAAAATTAAATTTTGGTGAAGAATTTAATCTTAACAAATTCTCTGAGTTTGGTATCTTCTTAGAGGATAATCTTGTTGGAAGTATTAAAATTAATCAATTTGAGAATGATTATGAATCAAAAATTTGGCTTGATAACGAAACTTATTCAATGAAAGATATCTTTAATGAATCTGTTGTTAAATTTATAAAATCAAATATTGTTTTGAAAGGTAAACATGCTAGAGATGATAATATCATACATGTGAGCCATAGTACATTAGATGATTTTCCCGTTATAGTAGCTGAAATTGATAAAATAACAAATTCTGATGTCATTTCAGAAAATATGGAATATACTATTAACCAAGCATATCCCAATCCGTTTAATCCAAAAACTAGTATTGAATATACATTAAATATTAATAGTGATATTTCAATAATTATATATGATATTAATGGAAACAAGGTCATTGAAAAACCAAAAGAATTTAAGCCTTCGGGTAGTTATAAATTTACTTGGGATGCAGGTAATATGCCTTCTGGAATCTACTTTTTAAGTATGTATATTAATAACATTTCACACACATCTAAACTAGTACTGATGAAATAAGTTATTATGTATATGTTCGAAATTATTTTACATAAGTAGGAGTAAAAATGAAAATTAAAATGTTTTTTATTATTATAATAATCAGTTTCTTATTTTCTCAGGATTATCAAGTTGAAGCAGGTAATATGTATTATTTGCCAGAAACTTTAGTAATTGAAGTTGGTGAAACCGTCGAGTGGTATAATGCTAATGGATTTCATGATGTGGTTATTACTCAAGGGCCTGAAATGTTTAGTTTACCAGCAGTTACAGGCCCAGCTGTTATAGGTAGTATAACCTTTAATTTACCTGGTACATACGAATATATATGCAGTGTATATGGTCACGCAGACATGGGAATGGTTGGTACCATAATTGTTAATGAATCACTTAAGGTCAATCCTAAAAATATACCAGTAAATTTTAAATTAGAAAAAATCTTTCCGAATCCATTTAATCCAAAAACAAACATTAATTATAGCTTAAATCGAAAAACAAAAATCAAAATTAATATATATAATAATAATGGAGAAAAGATAGTTACACTTAAGGATGGAGTTGAAAATATAGGTAGTCATTCCATATCATGGCATGCAATGGACTATCCAAGTGGATTATATTTTCTAAAAATTGATGGAGAGGACTTTAGAGAGACACATAAATTAATGTTGATAAAATAAATCTAAACCTATGTTTTTACGTTTATTTTATGAAGTGAATTAATATAGTTTAAAATATATTTTAACTATCAATTATATATCTAAATAAAAGCCTCTTTTCAAAAGAGGCTTTTATTTTAAATGTTCAAAGTTAAAAATAGGTGAGTATTATGAATCGAAATATAATTTTATTTAAAAATAATCTAAGAATTAATGATAATCCTGTATTAAAGGAAGGATCTGAAAATAGTTACATACTACCTATATATATACATGATGAATCCTATAAAAATAAAAAATTAGGTAGTGCGTCATCTTATTTTTTATATCATTCACTTATTAGCTTAAATAAATCATTAAATAATAAATTACATTTTTTTAAGGGTAATACTTTAGATATCCTTTTAAAATTAATTGAAGCATATGACATAAATCAAGTTTATATAGAAGAATTTTTCCATCACGAGGATATTAAATTTTTTAATAACTTAAAAAGAAAAATGAATGAAATTGGTGTAAATCTAAAATTTATTAATTGCCAATTATTATGGAGACCGTATGAATTATTAAAAGAGGATAATACTCCCTATAAAGTATTTACACCATTTTTTAAAAAGAAATGTCTTCAAATTATTCCAAAAAAACCTGTTGGTAAAATTGATCAAATCAATTTTATTAATACTGATTTAATTACAAATATTGAAAAATTAAATCTTATATCAAAATTTGTATGGTATAAAAAGTTTGATAATTTATATAAAATAAGTGAAATTGAAGCATCAAATATTTTAGAAAATTTTATTCAAAATAGAATATTTAATTATAAAATAGGAAGGGATTTTCCATCTCAATCATTTAATTCAAATTTATCACCTTACATAAGATTTGGTTTAATATCTATAAATAAGATTTGGTTTTCAATAGATTATTTACCGGATTCACCTAATAAGTATCATTTCTTATCTGAGTTAGGTTGGAGAGAATTTTCTTACTATCAATTATACCATTTTCCCGAGATGGAAAATGGTAACCTGCAAACAAAATTCAATGATTTTCAATGGAGTAATAATCAAAATTATTTACAGGCATGGAAACTAGGAAAAACAGGATTTCCTTTTGTTGATGCTGGTATGAGAGAACTTTGGAATACAGGATTTATGCATAATAGACTTCGAATGATAGTTGTTTCTTTTCTTGTTAAAAATTTACAAATAGATTGGCGTATTGGTGAAAAATGGTTTTGGGATTGTCTTATAGATGCAGATTATGCATCTAATATTGCTGGATGGCAATGGGCTGCAGGTACAGGAGTTGATGCAGCACCTTATTTTAGAATCTTTAATCCTATAATTCAAGGTGAAAAATTTGATTCAAACGGAGTATATACAAAAAAATATATCCCTGAATTATCAGATGTAGACAAAAAATATCTATTTCAACCATGGTTAGTTAATCATGATTCGAATTATCCTGAACCTATTATTGATTTTAAAGAATCAAGAATAAAGGCCTTAAACAATTTTAAAAATATATCATGATAAGAGTTTATCAAATTACTGATAATACTTATCCTTTTAATAAAAGTATTTAAGTAAATGACAAGAAAAAGTATAAATATAATTTTTCCTAATCAACTATTTAAAAAAAATATATTATTTAGAAATCAATTACCAATATACTTAATTGAAGAGAAATTATATTTTAAAAAATTTAACTTCCATAAACAAAAATTAGCATTTCATAGAGCTTCTATGAAGTATTACGAAAGTTTTCTTAATTCTATGGGACTAGATATTAGTTATATTGAATCTTCAGATAAACTTTCAGATATAAGATATTTTTTAAATTATTGTATAAAAAATAAAATTGATAAGGTACACTTTTATAACCCAATTGATAATTCGTTATTAAATGAAATCAAAGAATATTCTAATCAAATAGATTTAATTATTTATGATAATCCTTCATTTATTTCAACTGAAAATTATTTATTGAATTTTTTTGAGAAGAAGAATTTTTTTTCACATTCTACATTTTATAAACAACAACGAAAAAAATTAAATATTTTAATGAATTCAGATGGTACTCCATTTGGTGAAAAATTTTCATTTGATAAACAAAATAGAAAGAAATATCCTGCGAATAAGCAGGTACCTAAAATTACTTTTCCACCAAATAGTGTATTTTGGCATGAAGCTGTAGAATATACAAATAAACTTTTTTTTAATAATTTTGGTCAATTATCCTCAAAACCTATTTATCCAATTACAAGTGAGCAATCTCAAGACTGGTTTGAGTCTTTTTTAAAAAATCGTCTCAACCAATTTGGAGATTATGAAGATGCAATTATTTCTAATAAAATTTTTCTTAATCATAGTATAATTTCACCATTATTAAATTCAGGTTTGATTAGTCCTGAATATATAATTATCAAAACTATTGATTATGCCAAAGAAAATAAAATTCCTTTAAATTCTTTAGAAGGCTTTATTAGGCAAATTATTGGATGGAGAGAGTTTATATTTGGATTTTATATTTCAAAAGGTGAACAATCTAGGAATTCTAATTTCTGGGGATTTTATAGAAAAATACCAAAATCATTCTATTCTGCAAGTACTGGAATTGATCCAATTGATGATACAATAAAAAAAATAAAAAAATATGGATATTGTCATCATATTGAAAGATTGATGATTCTTGGAAATTTTATGCTTCTCTGCGAATTTGATCCTAATGAAGTATATCGTTGGTTTATGGAAGTTTTTATTGACTCATATGACTGGGTGATGGTACCAAATATTTATGGGATGAGTCAATTTGCAGATGGAGGATTATTTGCGACTAAACCTTATATAAGTGGTTCAAATTATATTAAAAAAATGAGTGATTATAAAAATGGAGATTGGGTGAAAATATGGGATGGTTTATATTGGAATTTTATAAATAATCAAACTGAATTTTTTAGTAATAATCATAGGCTGTCGATGATGGTAAGTATATTAAAAAAAATGGATAAGGAAATCTTAAATAAACATTTGAGAGTTGCTAATAATTATTTAAAAAAAATATCCTTATAATAGTTAGTTTATAAATTTACTTATGTTTAACATAATTATCGTCCATACAATTAAAAATCATTTTTTCAGGAAATATTTTATTTAATATTACGACATGAAATATTCATACTCAAAAAATCTTAATTTAATTTTTAGTGATGCAGAAAAACAGGTTAGATCTTCTTTGAAAGAAATTGGATTTGGTGTTTTGACAGAAATTAATATTAAAGACGCATTTAAATCTAAGCTTGATTTAGATTTTAAGAATTATAAAATACTAGGTGCTTGTAATCCAAAACTAGCTCATGATGCAATAATGAGTGAGAGTTTAATAGGGGTTTTAATGCCTTGTAATATTGTTTTAATTGATAATGAAAATCAAACTACGAAGATAGTTTTTCATTATGCTAAAAATCTTTTAGAAGTTACTGGGAATGATAAAATCTTTAAATTAGCAGATAAAGTAGACAGCTTAATGAAGTCAGCTTTTGATAATATTAATTAGAATATATACCGATTAAGATAGAACTAACATTCACAAAGTATATGCTTTATTCTATAAAGACTTAGTGAATTTAATTTATAATCTTAAATAAAATTATATACTTCTTATTTATATTATTTATCACTCATATTAAACAAATATAATAAATTAATGCTTATATTAATATTTTATATACAAGGTGAAAATTTTTACCTGGTTCGGGAGTGATTGATTTTATTCGTGATAAATGATTGTAATATATTTTATCAAATATATTATTTGCCTGAAAGATAAAAGTATGATTTTTAAATTTATAATCAATTACTATATCTGTTAAAAATGTGCCAGGAGTATACATTTCAAATTCTCCTAGTCTATTTTGTGGATTAACTTTTAAGAATCTTAATTTATAATTTAACTTTTGTATTTCATAGTTTATATCTAGAATTTGCTTCATCGGATTCATATATGATAAAGGTAAATTTGTTGTTAAATTATCGCCCTGAACAAATGATAATTCATAATTGAAATTAATAAAACTTATTTTATACCCTAAATTAAATTCAAAACCTCTTATTATTGCTTTATTACCTCTTGAGTTATACTTATATAGAAAGCCGAATTCACCACTACCCCAATCTATAAAATCTGCACCGGCACAAGGGTGTGAATACCCTGGAATCCATTCACCATCACAATGTCCCATTTTAGTCATTTCGTAGTAAAAAGGACTATAATTATAAAATGTTATTAAGGAGAAATTAAATGGAATTGTATTATAGCTTAATGAATTTTCGATACCATAAATTTTTTCAATTTTAAGGTAAGGATTACCAATTTCATATGCATAAGTACCTAGATGAGGCCCATCTGAATATAGCTCTTCAACTCTAGGTGAGCGCATAGTATACATGAACCAGCTATTAAATTTAAAATTATTAATATTTTTTCTTAAGCCTAATGAAATTGAAAAATTATTAAAATTTCTATCTTTAACACCTAAAGTATCTAAATTACTAAATTGAATATTTTTAAGTTCTGGTCGAATCATTAAATAGCTATATCTAAATGAATTTAAAAGTTCAAGATCTAAATTTTCTATTTTAGTCTCTTTATAACCATATATTGCTGATTCAGTTTCTTTAGTTCTTGGAGTAAAATAAAATCCTTTTGGCTCAAACTCTTTTAAATTTATTTTTATACCTAAGTGATTTTTTTCAGAACTTAGACTAATATCATAATTATAAGTTTTTTTTGATAAAGATACGTGGTAATCTTCTTGATTATTCACTAATTCTTGATGCTCATAATCTATATAATTGTATTTTATATCTAATAAATTAAAATTTCTTATTGAAATATCTTTATGAAAATTAAATTGGCGTGATTCCTTGAATAATACAATATCAACTCCTGTAATATGACCTCCTGGATTTGGAGGAATACCATATTTCATATCAAATTTTTCAATAATAAAATTTAAATAACCATTTTTCAGATAATTTGTATATCCTATTTTATAGTTTTCTGTTTTTGAGTTTGTATTTTTTAACTCGCCAATTGGACTAAGTTGATTCTTGGATTCTCTTTTACTAAAAAATAAATTTATTTGATTATTTATAAATGGTAAATAAAAAATCGTATTACCATAGTTTGCATTATTTATAGATTCAAAACCATACATAGCTTTTAAAAATATTTTTTTTGCTCTAGCCTTAGGGTTTCCTAATAAATTTGCATTAATAATCCCACCAATTGCATTAGGGCCATATATTAAAGATTTAGGACCTCTTAATATTTCAATACTTTCTACTTCAGACATGTCTAATGCAATTACATGATCAATTGATGATTGAGATAAATCGCCTAATTCATCACCTTCTTTTGTTAATAAAAATCTATCACCTGAAAATCCTCTTAAAGATGGTTTAGAGGTGATGATACCATAAGAGTTAATACCAATATTTGGAAGTTTTTCTAATGTACTTGCTATGTTACCTTTCAAATTTTGATTTAAATCAGTTCTAGAAATTAAAATATCTGAAATTTGATCGGATTTATATTTATGTGAATGAATTTCTATTGTCTCTATTTCAATATTTTTAGGTTTTAATAAAATCACTCCTAAATCTATATTTTTTCCATTATATTCAATAAATTCAACTTTTTTTTCATATCCAATAACTTGGATATTTAAATTTATTCTATCTATTAATTTATATTTAGGCTTAATTGATAAGAGAAAATATCCATTTTTATCAGTTATTGTACCAATATCTGAGTCTTGAATAAAAATATTTACATCACTTATTGGCTCTTCATTTGTAAAATCTAAAATTAAACCAGAAATACTAAAGTTTGATGGATAGAGAAAAGTTGAAAATAAAATAAAAATAGAAATTAATTTCAGCACTTAAAGTTATATGATTTAGATAGAAACATTATGAGGAAGGAAATTAATAAGAATTATTTTGAGGGGGATGAAATAAGATCCCCCTCAAAATAATTTAATGTATTTACTTAACTAACATTAATTTTTGTGTTGATATATTATTAACGCTATGCGCGCGAACAATATAAACACCGCTTGATAATGAACTAGCATCAAAATCAAGTATATGACCATTAGCATTCTGATCTAACCAGCCATCCATTAATGAAGCTACAACTTGACCAGATAAGTTAAATACTTCAACATTTACAAAACCTGATTCTTTTACAGCGATATTTAGTTTTGTACTTGGATTAAATGGGTTTGGTCCAATTAAACTCAATTCAAAGCTAGCAATTAACGAATTACTAATATCAATATCTGCATTTCTAGCGGAGGTAACTACATCGGTAATTTTATATTGTCCAGAAATTATTGCAATATTAGTTATTGTTTTTGAACCATCATTTACAAGTATTAGAGTTGTTGAATTATTTTCAGTTCTATAATCTGAAACAAATCCATCAACCATATTAATTTGAAAATCATCGTTATGAATAAGTGTCATTTGTATACCTTGAACAAATCCATCTGAACTTAATGATAATAATTCATTTTCCTGGATAATTTTGATATATTCAGCTCCATTAATATTTGCAAGAGTTGGAGTTATTATATATTGAACTATTTGTACAACATCTACTACATTAATCAAACCATCAGAATTAAAATCATAAGCGCATATATCTTCCGGTACGAAAATACCTAAAATAACATCAACAGATAAAACTACATCTATTACGTTCACTTCACCATCATTATTAGCATCACCCGCTACACATGAATGGTCTTCTTCAACAGTTACAAGGATAGGTAGTGATGTATAGTCTGCATGACCATCATGCATTACTGATACTGAAAATGTTGCTGTTCCTGAAGATAAAGCTGTTATTTCAAAGCTTAAGCTTGCTCCTTCATGGTCATCATGATCTTCTTCTTCAACAGTTACAAGGATAGGTAATGATGTATAGTCAGCGTGACCATCATGCATTATTGATACTGAAAATGTTGTAGACCCTGCAGATAAAGTTGTTATTTCAAAATTCAGATGTGATTCTTCATGTTCTTCACTATCATGTCCTCCAGCATCTTCACATGCGTTATCATCTGCATGCCATTCACACTCTGAATGCATACCACAATCAGCCTCAGTTAAGAAGTCTTCACAATGCTCTTCATCACCATGGTCATGTCCTTCATCATCACTATGACTCTCAGACTCAACGGTGATTACAGATAAATCAGATACATCAAAACTTAATGGGAAACATTCTGGATGTTCAACTGTAACTTCATTTCCGTTATCATCAAGGAAATGGACTGAAAGATCAAGAGATTCATTCGCATGTAAATCTATATTACCTTCGATTAGACCTTGAAATTGTCGATATACTTCAACTCCATTACTTTCCAAAATTAAACCATCAATATCTAAGTGGTCAAAATCACCACATTCTTCACCATGGTCATGTCCTCCAGCGTCTTCACATGCGTTATCATCTGCATGCCATTCACACTCTGAATGCATACCACAATCAGCCTCAGTTAAGAAGTCTTCACAATCAGCGTAAAGAAAAGAAAAAATAGACAAAATACTAATGAGTATTAATTTCATAAATCTCCTAAATTTTTATTTAAAAATAACAAATTATATATATTATATAATTTCTAACTGATATAATTTATTTAATATAATGATTTAATTAAAACAATTATTGCAATCGTGTTGCAATAATAATGCAATGATATTGCATTAATGATTATACTTATTATATTTTTACGCATGAAAAAATATATAAAAAATTTAATATTCTTTATAATTTTGTTTCTTTTTGGTTGTGATATATTGCAAGATGAAGAGCAAGATTTTCAATATGAAGAGCAAGATTTTCAATATGAATACTGCAGTACAGACTATATAGAATTATGGGGTGAGTCGTATAATATAGAGCAAACTACAGAATTAATTTTAGATAGTTTAGATG
>MDTB01200739.1_pt1 | contig 10906 bp, 11 predicted proteins | sample 811161 | NCBI WGS metagenome assembly MDTB01 (sample SAMN05326650, study PRJNA326480) | marine metagenome | isolation source: seawater | place: Mediterranean Sea | collected 2009 | reverse complement strand
CAAGTAGGACACACGCAGACTAGAAATCGTGGAACTATTGGAGGGTCTTTATCTCATCTCGACCCAGCGGCAGAACTACCCTCGGTTTGTGCGGCACATGACGCGGTGATCGTGGTTCAAGGGTCTAGTGGTACACGAGAGATACCATTCGCAGAGTTTCCAGTTGCGTATATGACGCCTGCCACTGAAATGGATGAAATTCTCATCGGTGTAAAAATTCGGGCGTGGGCGGATAATCACGGGCATGCCTTCGTTGAGTTTGCGCGGCGACATGGGGACTTTGCTATAACCTCCGCCGCAGCATTATTGGAGATCGATGGTGCTGGCTTAATCACTCGAGCCTCGCTCACTGTCGGCGGCGTAGGCGCAGCTCCAGTTCGTATGGATAAGATCGAGGAGGCGTTAATAGGCTTGTCGGGAGATGAAGATAAATTTCGAGAACTATGCGAAGGTTGTCGCGAGATAGATGCCTTGGGGGATGTTTATGCTTCTTCAGACTACCGTCAACATTTGGCAACCGTTATGAGCCGGCGCGCGTTGGTAAAAGCATACAGTCGAGCATCTAGCAAAGAGTAGGGAGTAGTATCATGGGTGAGACCCGAAAAATCTCGTTGTCGGTAAACGGTAAAACATACGAAGAAGAGGTTGAGGTTCGATTCCATCTTGCTGACTTTCTGCGCCAACAGTTAGGGCTCACGGGAACACATCTTGGTTGTGAGCATGGCGTTTGCGGAGCGTGTACAATTTTATTAAATGGCCGAAGCACCCGATCATGTTTGATGTTGGCAGTTCAGGCGGATGGTCAAGAAATCACGACGATCGAAGGGATAGCGCCTTCAGATGAAGAAATGCACCCCTTGCAAGAAGCCTTTCGTGATAATCATGGTTTGCAGTGTGGTTTTTGTACTCCGGGTATGTTGACTACCTTGATCGAATTCCTGGGTGACAATCCCGACCCCACGGAAGAAGAAGTCCGTATCGCAATCAGCGGCAACCTCTGCCGTTGTACGGGCTACCAGGGTATTGTTGCTGCTGCTCTGGATGCTGCCCAACGATTGCGCGAAGCGGAGGGCGTTTAATTCGTGAGCGGCTGGAAAGTCTTTGGCAGCCGTGAAAAACGCTTAGAAGACCCTGCTCTACTTAAAGGGTTAGGACGTTTTGTTGACGATATTTCATTTCCTGGAATGCTCTATGCAGCCTTCGTAAGGAGCCCCCATGGGCATGCAACGGTTGTTGCGATTAACAAAGAGCCCGCTCTAGCTGTCCCCGGCGTTCATGCCGTATATACAATTGATGATTTCAGACCATATTTAAACAATGATCGGCTCGTCGTTGGGTTGCCGAGCCCATCATACAAACAGGAGCTTGATCGACCGGTCCTGGCAGACGGTGAAGCTGTATACGTCGGTGAGCCAATAGCAATTGTGGTTGCGGATACTAGGCACGTGGCGGAAGATGCGGCGGCTTTGGTTCATGTGGATTTTGATATTCTCCCTGCCGTCGCGGATTGCCGTGCGGCCTTAGAGAAAGACGCGCCGCTGGCCCATTCGTCATCGCCCCATAATGTCTTGGCCCAATTTGATATGGGCTATGGCAATGTGGACATGGTCTTTGCAAATGCGCCTCAGGTATTCTCGGAATCAATGTGGCAACATCGTGGTGGAAGTCATTCAATTGAATGTCGCGGGGCGGTGTCCGCATATGACCCTCTGGAAGATCTGATAACCCTTTATTGCGCGACACAGGGAGCTCACACGGCAAAAAATATTTTAATTGATATGCTTGGCCTTAATGAGAACCAAATTCGTGTTATTATCCCTGATGTTGGTGGTGGTTTTGGCCCGAAGTTAGTCTTTTATCAAGAAGATGTATCTGTTGTTTTATCCTCAAAACTTTTAGGGCGCCCAGTAAAGTGGGTAGAAGATCGCCGAGAACACTTTATCTCGACAACACAAGAACGTGATCAGTTCTGGGATGTAGAAATCGCGGTAGATAATCATGGAAAAATTTTAGGGCTCCGCGGCTCGATGATCCATGATCACGGTGCCTATACCGCGCGAGGTATAAATTTAGCCTTTAATTCTGCGTTGATCGTTTCTTTGCCTTATGAGGTTCCATGCTATTTCATGGACGTTGTCTTAGCGGTAACCAACAAAGTCCCCGTAACTCCTGTCAGGGGAGCTGGACACCCTCAAGGTATCTTTGTGATGGAACGGCTGTTAGATCGTGCTGCGCGGGAGCTCGGCCTTGACCGCGCGGAAATTAGGCGCCGTAATCTTATAAAAACGGAACAACTTCCCTATAAAAAAGAATTAAAAACTCGAGGCGAATCGTTCGTTATTCTTGATAGCGGGGATTATCACGCCTGTATGGAAGATGCTTTAGAACGGATTGATTTTTTAGGTTTTCGAGAAAAAAAAGAACGAGCTCTAAAAGAAGGAAAATATATTGGTGTAGGAGTTGCCAATTACGTGAAGGGTACTGGGCGAGGACCATTTGAAACTGTTTCTGTCCGTGTTGGTCCTTCTGGTAAAATTATGGTTTGTAGCGGCGCAGCAGCGATGGGCCAAAGCACTCGAACGATGTTAACACAAATTGTTGCTGAACATCTTGGCGGCGATATGCAAAATATAGAGGTTGTTATCGGGGACAGCTCTGCTGTCCCCATGGGGATAGGTGGTTCTGCAAGCCGCCAAACGGTTACAGCCGGGTCTTCTGCATTGCTCGCAGCTACCGAAGTTCGTGATAAAGCCCTGAAAATAGCAGCGCACATGCTGGAGACATCGGAAGATGATCTAGAGTTTGACGGTAGTGAAATTCGGGTGAAAGGCGTCCCTGGTTTGAAAGTAGGACTTGGTGAGGTTGCCCACGCTGTTGCGGGAACTCCTGGTTACGCACTTCCGGCCGGAATTGAGCCGGGTTTGGAGTCCACAAAAAATTTCTTAGTTGACGATCTTACTTTCGTAAATGGAACGGCAGCGGTTGAACTGGAAGTTGATCCAGAAACAGGAAAAGTCACGATACTTAAGTATGTCATTGTTCATGATTGTGGGACTATTGTTAATCCGATGATTGTGGATGGTCAGGTGATTGGGGGTACGGTGCACGGCATTGGAAATTCATTGTTTGAATGGATGGGGTATGACGATACCGCTCAACCAATCACTACTAATTTTGCTGAATATCTGCTTGTTACGGCACCAGAAATTCCCCAAATCGAAGTGGGTCATATGGAAAGTCCAACACCACTTAATCCTTTGGGGGTTAAAGGTGCTGGGGAGTGCGGGGTAGTACCCGCTCCAGCAGCTATTATTTCCGCGATTGAGGACGCTCTTTCCCCATTTGGGGTTTATATTAATCAGACCCCTTTGCGGCCACCTGAAATTGTTGAGAAAATTCAGCTTTCTAAAGTTTAAGAATTTTTAGAGCTATTATTTACGTCTCTGAACAATCTTTTCTCCCTTTTTCCGCCCCAAACCGATTTTTTTTGCGAAATTTGAGCGCTGTTCAGCGTAGTTGGGCGCTACCATTGGATAGTCAAGTGGCAATCCCCATTTGGTACGGTAATCGTCCGGGCTCATTCCATAGGACGCCCTTAAATGGCGTTTAAGCATTTTAAGTTTTTTACCATCTTCTAAACAAACGATATATTCAGGTGTAATCGAGCGCCGTATGCTAACAGCAGGTTTTTGGGCTTCTGCAGTCTCTTGGGATGACTGACTGTTTAAGGAATTAAGGGATGAATAAATACTATTTATAACATCGGGAACAAGTGCTGAATTAACGTCATTGTTGCTAACATATGCTGCCACAATTTCCACAGTCATTTTTAGGATATCGTCATTGTTTACAACGTTATTTGTGTCTTCCGCCATGAAATATGGTTCCGTTCATTTTAAATAAATATTTTAGAAAAAAATTTTAAAAGCACTTCTATTGTCTTTTTGTTTTCGTTGTTGTGTCAATAAAAAGGTTTTGATTATGCTTTTCTATAAGAAGGATTTCTTTTGTTTGCGAATGTTTAAATCTTAATATGTTTTTATAATATTTATAAAAGGATTTTTAAGTTATTTAAGTTCAGTAATTTGTATAGGCTGGCATTTTATCAACTAGATATGGTAAGGATAACAGGTAAACGCTTAATTCTTTCGGCCAAATATTTATGTCGCATACAACGATAGCAGTGGGCGCTGACCATGGTGGCTACAAACTTAAACAAGAAATCGCTAAGCAATTGCACGGGATGGGTTTTGATGTGCTAGATTTTGGTACTGATAACTTTGATGCTGTAGATTATCCCGATATTGCAGAGGCGGTCGTAAGTGCTATTTTGAATGGTAAGGCAGAGCAGGGAATTTTGGTATGCGGTAGCGGAATTGGTATGTCGATTGCTGCAAACCGTCACAATGGGATTAGGGCAGCGCTTTGCAATGATGAAAAATCGGCTGAATTGGCGAGAGAGCATAATAACGCTAATATTCTTGTTTTAGGTGAAAGACTGACAAAGTTATCAGTTGCAAAACAATGTGTTAAGAAGTTTTTCTTATCTGAGTTCCAAGGTGGTCGGCACGCCCGACGTGTAAAAAAACTTGGATGAATTTAGATTTTATGGAGGGATCGGTAAGGCAATGACGAGTGCTACCTCGGGCGTACTTAAGCCGCTCAAAGGCAAGTTTTTCTCAAATAAATTGGGTAGCAGTGACCCTCAGATTTTTGAAGCGATCCGGGGGGAACTTGGACGCCTTCAAAACCAGGTTGAATTGATTGCGTCCGAAAATTTAGTTTCCAATTCGGTCTTGGAGGCGGCGGGCTCAATCATGACCAATAAATATGCTGAAGGTTATCCTGGTCGGCGATATTATGGAGGGTGCGAGTTTGTAGATATAGCGGAACAGCTTGCATTGGACCGCGCAAGGGAACTATTTGGCTGTGCCTACGCTAACGTGCAGCCACATGCTGGTGCGCAGGCAAATCTTGCGGTTTACGTCGCCCTTTGTAAACCTGGAGATAGTTTGTTAGGTATGTCATTAGCAGCAGGTGGTCATTTGACTCATGGCGCTAAACCCAACTTCTCTGGTAAATGGATGGATGCCGCTCAATATGGCGTTCAGAAAAATGATTGTCGAATTGATTATAATGAGGTTGAGCTTTTAGCAAAGGAACATAATCCAAAAATAATTGTTGCTGGTGGCTCCGCATATCCACGAATTATTGACTTTGCGCGGTTTCGTCAGATAGCAGATTCTGTTGGCGCCTATTTAATGGTTGATATGGCGCATTTTGCAGGATTAGTGGCTGGAGGCGTGTATCCTAGTCCTTTACCGCATGCGCATATTGTAACAACGACAACACATAAAACGTTACGTGGTCCGCGTGGTGGAATGATTCTCTCTAACGATGAAGAAATTGGGAAGAAAATTAATTCCGCAATTTTTCCAGGCACACAGGGGGGACCATTAATGCATTCAATCGCGGCGAAAGCGGTCGCATTTAAAGAAGCATTACAACCAGAATTCAAACACTACGTTTCACGTGTTGTCGACAACGCGAAAGTCCTAGCGAAAACGCTTTCGAAAGAAGGTTTAGATATAATCTCAGGAGGAACAGATACACATCTAGTACTAGTCGATCTAAGGCCAAAGAATCTCACCGGAAAACAGGCTGAAGCGAGCTTGGAAAGCGCCGGTATTACTTGCAATAAAAATGGTATTCCATTTGACCCAGAAAAACCCACGATAACCTCAGGAATTAGACTGGGCTCTCCAGCCGCGACTACGCGCGGTTTTGGTCCCGAAGAGTTTGAGCTAGTGGGCAATATGATTGTTGAGGTGCTTAACGGACTGGCTTCTGGGACCAGCGATAATAGCGAGGTAGAACAAAAAGTTCGTAAAAAGGTATACGAACTTTGTAGCCATTTTCCAATTTATACTGACCAATAACCAGCGGGGCAAAGACGAGATGCACTGTCCGTTTTGTGGAACTGAAGATACCCAGGTGAAGGATTCTAGGCCAACTGAAGAAGGTGCTGCAATTCGCCGCAGGCGAGCTTGTAATGGATGTGGAGCCAGATTTACTACTTTTGAAAGGGTACAACTCCGTGAGCTTACTGTTGTTAAACAAAACGGTAAGCGAGAGCCCTTTGATCGGGATAAGTTGGCACGGTCGCTGAACACATCTCTCCGTAAACGGCAGGTTGACCCAGAACGGGTGGAGCGTCTGATCAACAGTATTATCCGTCGACTAGAAAGTAGCGGTGAAAGTGACGTGAAATCTAAGCGCATTGGTGAACTGGTTATGGATGGTCTTTCCACATTAGACTCGGTTGCTTACGTCCGTTTTGCATCAGTGTATAGGAATTTCAGAGAAGCTAGAGATTTTGAAGACTTTGTAGGGACACTTGGTGACCTTGACTATAATTAAAGCCGATCAAGCCTATATGCGGGCAGCTATTAATTTAGCTCAAAGAGGTTTGGGTCAGACTTGGCCAAACCCATCTGTAGGATGTGTTATCGTTTTAGATGACATTGTAGTCGGGAGAGGATGGACCCAACAGGGTGGAAGGCCGCATGCTGAAACAGTAGCCTTGGTGCAGGCAGGTGATGGAGCTCGTGGATCGACCGTCTACGTTACGTTGGAGCCATGCTCGCATAAGGGCGTAACTGAACCTTGCGCAAAAGCGTTAATTGATGCTGGGGTTGCTCGTGTTGTAGTTGGATTGGAAGATCCTGACCCTCGTGTTAATGGAAGAGGTATTAAAATGCTCCGGAAGGCGGGTATCAATGTAAATGTTGGGGTTTGTGCATTTGAGGCGGAGCGAGTTACATCTGGTTTTCTAAAACGTAACACAGATCATCGTCCACATATCACTTTAAAATTTGCAACGACCCTAGACGGTCGGATTGCAACAAAGTCTGGTGATAGCAAGTGGGTAACAGGAGACGATGCAAGACGCTCGGGGCATATGTTAAGAGCAAACCATGACGCTATTTTGGTTGGATCCCTCACTGCATTAAAAGACGATCCATCTCTGACGTGTCGTTTGCCTGGAATGTTTAATCGTTCCCCTTTGCGTATCGTGGTTGATGGGCGGATGCGTTTACCACTAACCCATAATTTAGTGGTAGGGGCGCCCGAGATACCTACATGGCTCTTTACGTTTTCTGAAACCCGTCAAAATTCTGATCGCCGCCGCGCCTATCAAGAAGCAGGCGTAAAACTTTTTGATATTAGTCCCGATGAAAATGGTTATCCCGATTTAAAAATACTAGTTGGAGTTCTGGCTGAAAAAGGGATAACACGTTTACTTATAGAAGGCGGTGGAATAATTGCTGCTGCCTTTTTGAAACTTGGATTAATAGACGAAGTATTTTGGTATCGTTCCGCTAAGATAATTGGCAATGAAGGTCTCCCGGCAATTGCTGGGTTGGGGATAGAGCGTCTGCAGGATGCAATTTGCATGAAAACGCATTATGTAGAACGTGTTGGCGATGATTTCGTCGAGCAATATAGTCTTACGGGGTAGAGAAATGTTCACAGGTATAATTACAGATATTGGCGAAGTCCGCTCGATAGAGAAACATGGGGACACAAATATTGAAATTAATACGAGGTATAATACCGCGGAGATTGAATTAGGAGCTTCTATTGCATGTTCTGGTGCCTGTCTTACAGTTGTAGAAAAAGGGGATGGTTGGTTTGCTGTAGAGGCGTCGGCTGAAACTCTAGATCGAACAACAATTGGTGACTGGAGCATAGGAACCCAGGTTAATACCGAGAGAGCAATGAAACTCGGCGAAGAACTTGGTGGCCATATTGTTTCGGGCCATGTAGATGGAATAGCGAAGATTTTATCGACAAAGATTGAGGGTGATAGCAGGCGTTTTGAGTTTGAAGTTTCTGAAGACTTGAAATGTTTTATTGCAGAAAAAGGATCAGTAGCGCTTGAAGGTGTTTCGTTAACTGTTAATGAGGTTTCAGGTAACCAATTTGGTGTAAATATAATAAACCATACCCAGAGTTTTACTACCTTCGGTAAAAAGTCGGTAGGTGATAGGGTGAATGTCGAAATAGATATGTTGGCACGGTACGTGAGCCGTCTAATGGAAAAGGAATAAAAGTGGCAGATCAACAAGCCGTCTCAAAAGAAAAATCAATATTAGCTGAGTCTAGGGATCTACATGCAGCATTATCTTCTCCTGAAGAATTAATAGCCGATATTGCTGCTGGAAAAATGGTTGTGCTTGTTGATGATGAAGACCGCGAGAATGAAGGCGATCTCATTATTGCAGGTGAGAAATGTGATGCCGATGCTGTAAATTTCATGGCGACTCATGGCCGTGGTCTCGTTTGTCTCTCTCTAACCAATGAACGAGTAAAGGGTCTTGGGCTTTCGATGATGACCAAGGATAACAAGGAGACATTCAGTACGGCCTTTACCACCTCTATAGAAGCTCGCGAAGGTGTAACAACTGGAATTTCAGCCGGTGATCGCGCAAAAACAATCGAAGTGGCTATCAATGAACAGAATGGCGAAGAAACAATAGTGAGCCCCGGACACGTATTTCCCTTGGTCGCTCGAGACGGAGGAGTTTTGGTGCGAGCAGGGCACACTGAGGCCGCCGTAGATCTTTCCAGGCTAGCTGGTCTGAATCCATCTGGTGTAATTTGTGAGATTATGAAAGACGATGGGACTATGGCGCGCCTTCCGGACCTCGTTGATTTTTGTGAAATTCACGAATTAAAATTAGGCACTATTGCGGATCTTATCGCCTATCGCTTGAGGCACGACGCTACAGTTAAACGAACAATGGAGACAAATTTAAAGCGGGTAGTTGGTGGTGAGTTTGATCTGATCGTCTATGAAAGCCTAGTGAACGGGACAGAACATGTTGCGGTCGTGAAAGGGGATGTCACAACTGATGATTCAGTGCTGGTTCGAATGCATGCAATGAATATTCTTGATGATACATTGAGAGATATCAAGAACCCGCGGGCCGGTGAATTAGAAATGTCATTACGCATGATAGCTGAGGAAGGAAGAGGTGCGGTAGTGTTGATAAGGGACTCGTGGAATGCACGTTTTTCTAACCAAGTTAGCCTTCGTGAAACAAACACAGACGTGCAGCCAATAAAACCGCAAGGAGAAAAGCCAGCTCCAGTAATCCGTGATTATGGTATTGGTGCGCAGATTTTATGTGATCTTGGTATCAGTAAGATGCGACTTTTGACTAATACAAAAGAAAGTACAATCAAGGGTATTGATGGGTATGGTCTAAGTGTTACTGAACGTGTTCCTATCTCCCGTTTGGAAGATTAATTTTAATAAGTAAGGGGTTTTTCGATGGCGGATGCGCCGCATATTATGATTGTTGAGTCTCGTTATTATGAAGAAGTCGCTGAGGAATTAATCACTAGTGTTTTGAGTGAGCTAGAAGAATTTGGCGCCAGCTATGAACGCTTTGAGGTACCAGGTGCTTTTGAAATCCCTACAGCAATAAAGTTTGCAGTAAAATCGGCTGAATTAGGTTCTATTAAAAAAAGTTATGATGGATTTATCGCACTTGGTTGCGTCATAAGAGGTCAGACAAGCCATTACGATTATGTTTGCGGAGAGAGTGCTCGTGGACTTCAAGATCTTGCCCTTAAATATTCTTTGGCACTGGGGTATGGAATTTTGACCGTAGAAAATCAGGAGCAGGCTTTAGCGCGCGCCCGTCGTGCCGAGCAAGATAGAGGTGGGCATGCTGCGCGGGCTTGTTTGCGGATGTTGGAGTTGAAACGCCATTTTAAATTATCTTCACAATGATAAATAAGCCCGACTTCTCTCTCAGCAGGGGGGTGGGCTCAAAGCCTAATAGCAAAATAGCATTTTATAGAGCCTCTCGTCTTGCGGCGATTCAAGCTCTCTATCAAATTGAATTTAGTGGCTCAACTGAGAATGCCGTAATAAACGAGTTTCGTCTTCATCGTTTTGAAACGGTGGATGAGGAAGTTAACGGCGGACAAAAGCCTAATGATTGTTTATTTCAAGAGCTTGTTGCTGGCACAAGCACGTGTCTAGAACAGATTGATGAGTACATTACATCGGCTCTTGATAAGAGCTGGCCTCTTAGACGACTTCCCATGGTTATGCGTTGTATTTTGCGCATGGGAACCTTTGAACTAATTTCTAAAATTGAAGTTCCCGCAGGAGTAGTTGTTAAGGAATACGTTGATCTTGCTAATTCTTTTTTTTCGGGTAAAGAGCCAGGGATGGTGAATGGCGTGCTTGATACCCTCGCACACCAGTTGCGGCCCGGCGAATTGGAGGCACGCCTTGAACGACGTGAAAAACCGTCCAAGTGAATTTGATTTAATTGAACGGCTTTTTTCGCCGCTCACAAGCTCCCATCCGGGTGCAGAAAATCTGAAAGACGATTGTTCGACATTGTCAATTAGTTCAGGGTGTGAGGCTCTCTATTCTGTTGATACCTTGGTAGAGGGCATTCATTTTTTTAGTGCGGACCCGGCAAAATCTGTCGCCAAGAAAATGCTCCGGGTTAGCCTCTCAGATATTGCCGCATCAGGTGGTTCGCCGAGAGGTTATTTGATTGCCCTTAGTTTGCCGAGAGACGTTTCTCTCGAATGGTTGGAAGGTTTTTCTGAGGGCCTAGCTGAAGACCAAAAAAAATTTAATGTTGTGTTGCTGGGGGGCGATACAACTTCTACATCAGGGCCCTTAACCCTTTCATTGACAGCTATAGGTGAAGTGCCGATAGGACAGGCAGTCCGGCGTTCAAAAATTGAAGTCGGTGACGATATATACGTAACAGGAACGATTGGTGACTCTGCGCTCGCTTTAAGACTAATCAACGAGATTGGGAGGAAAGAGGCTTCGCGATGTTATCCTAAACTATTAGAGAGATAT
>MDTB01164492.1_pt1 | contig 10906 bp, 3 predicted proteins | sample 811161 | NCBI WGS metagenome assembly MDTB01 (sample SAMN05326650, study PRJNA326480) | marine metagenome | isolation source: seawater | place: Mediterranean Sea | collected 2009 | reverse complement strand
TATTGTATTGTAATAAAAATAGATAAGAAGGGTTCGGATGTCACAGTTAATAAGATTTTTCCATGTTTTTTTATATGTTCTCACATTGGTTCTTGTATCAGTTCCGGTGAAGGCTAACTCAAATGGCTCCTACAGCTGGGATATAGATCTTGATGGTCGTGTTGACGCGCTTACCGATGGTTTGATTATTTTAAGACATAGTTTTGGACTTCAAGGGGCGGCGCTGACTGCAGGTGCTGTCTCTCAAGATTCACCATTAAACAGCAGCGAAGTAGAGGCGCGGGTTAATTTGATTGCGGATATTGCTGATGTTGATAGCAACAATAAAGTGGATGCTTTGACCGATGGTTTGATATTGCTGCGTTATATGTTCGGCTTAACAAATGAATCCTTAATAGCTGGCGCTGTAGCGACAGATGCAACTCGCTCAAGCGCTTTAGAAATCACTCAGTATCTCGCTACCTATGAACCCGGACAGGCACCTGCTGACAGTGATGGTGATGGTGTTGCTGATACTGTGGATGCGTTTCCTAGTGATCCCAATGAGACCCAAGATGCTGATGGTGATGGTGTAGGTGATAACGCCGATGCTTTCCCTAATGATCCCAATGAAACCCTTGATGTCAACGGCAATGGTGTAGGTGATAATGCTGATGCAGTAAATAACAGCGGCCCTCAATCTGATTACTGCGCTACTCCTCTTTATCATCTTAATATGCAGGCTGATTCAATGAGTCTTGTTAATTTGACCGTTGAGAATGTTGGTAATAACCAGCTGCGTATTGCAATTACCTCTGCAGATACCAGTGCAGTTGATAATTTAGTGATTGAGAGTTCAACTGGCGCAAATGTTGCAACTGCCAGTTCACTAGCCGCTGGTGAGTTAGCTAAAATATTAAGCTGGTCAGGATCTACTCCGGCAACCGAAACTTTCACCATTCTTTGGAGTAAAATCACTATGGGTGGTGATTGGATTGCAAGAGATATTTCAGTTCCGACGGATGCTGTTTGTGGTGGTGGCAATAACAGTGGGAACACAGGCTCAACTCCGGATGATTCAGGTTCAAACACACCGAATCCAGATGGTTCTGCGCCAACACCAACCGAGCCAAGTACCAGTGTCCTTTCAATATTTAGCGACGAATATACGGATATTTCAGGTGTTAACTTAAACCCTGATTGGGGGCAGGCAACTTCTGTTACTGTCTCAAACGGTAAGATTAATTATCAAAACCTCAATTATCAGGGTACCACTTTTGGTGGTCCACGTGATGTGTCTGGGTATGGATACTTCCATGTTGAAATAAATCCGCAACAATCTGGTTCTTTGCAGCTTTACCTTATCAACTCTGGTGCTGTTACGGGTAATGGTCCAATAGAAACTTATTATGATCTTAATTTAACCGCTAATCAGTGGAATAGTTTCGATATCCCTCTTGCGTCGTTTACGTCAGTGGTTGATCTAACCAGAGTTGATGAAATTAAGATTGTTGGTAGCGGCGCCATGTCGCTCGACAATTTATATTTTGGTGGCGAATCTACTAATGACAATGGTGGTAATGATGACTCCTATCAGGGTGATGACGCTGTGCCCACTGAGGAAATCGCTGTTGCAGATGGCTATCTAGTTGGTGGTGTTAATTCTTCCAAGCCACAGTTTGTAGTATATGTTTTTGATAGTGATCCTATTGCTGGCGGAGTTAGCAGCTGTTACGGAGGCTGTGCCTCTGCTTGGCCTCCGATATATGTTGAAGATGATTCACCCTCTGGTGTCTCGAATCTGTCGTCAATTACTCGAAGTGATGGAACTGAGCAGGTTACATATGAAGGTCGCCCATTGTATTTCTATGCGGGAGATCAGCAACCAGGTGACAGAACCGGTGATACTGTCAGCGGTTGGCACTCAATTGAATATGGCAATATCGGGCAGGTTAATAAATTGTACAATGACAGTACACCCTTAGAGCCTGTGTCCTCCTTTGTCAGAGATGATGGGGTTATTGTCACCCGAATAGCAGATCGCGGTAGGGACCGACATGCCAAGGATTCGGGGTTTCAAGACCATTATGATCATTATTTAGCTCATTACTGGCAATTTAGAACTATGCGTATGCAGCTAGAGGACTATGTGCCTTTGGGGCAGAGTAAAATTGCTGTTACTTGGATTACTGAAGCCCAGTTAGGCGCTAAAGAGTTTAGGGTTTGGTATGCAGGGCAAAATACTTCGGGTCAGTTCTGGTTCAATCCACAACCACTTGGTCAGCAGGCTAACCCAAATGAACCTGCTGTGGTTTATCATGGGCGTGGAACTTGGAATGATGACTTTGTTAAGACCAGTAATCAAGGCGGTCAACACAAATATACCCTCAACATTACAAGACGTTGGCAGTTGGGTGGTCAGATTCAGGAAACACTTGCCACTGGGATGAATATGGAATTTGAGGCGAGTATGTTCTTACTTAATCCTCCTGCGGGTACTCGTTTGAATTATTATGGTACCAGTTTCGTCTATGTGATTGGGGAGCAGGGTGTTCACCCTTTTGAATGGCAAACTGGACAGCAGGACGGTACACCAATTCCCCAGAAAGGTTTAAGTGGCGGTTATACCACTCTGGGTTATAACTACACCAATGAGCCTGCTGGACGCTTTATGCAAATGGCGACCAATATGAGTCCAGGTAATGCCGAACCTTTTGTTAGAGGTCGTCGTGTGCATCATACAAGCTTTGTTAACGGTGTTCATGGTGAGCGCAATGATAACCCTGTTTGGATACAGCAGGCAGGCAAAGCAGGTACTCATTATATTAATGAATCATGCGCTGGTTGCCATGTCCGAAATGGTCGCGCCCTAGTAGCCGATGTCGGTGATTCTTTAGATCGATGGGTATTTAAAGTTGGGGATGTAAATGGTGAGCCCTTAAGTTCAATTGGAAGCGTTCTTCAGCCGCAAAAAATTGGTTCTGGTTCCTCAGAAGGAAACGTGACCCTTGGGACCTGGACAGAGTTATCTAATGGGCTACGATCACCAAATTATCAGTTCTCCAATGGCACACCGCCGCAATTTTCGGCACGAATAGCGCCGTCACTGGTCGGTATGGGGCTTCTAGAAGCTATTGACGAATCAACAATTATTTCTTGGGCAGACGAAAATGACGCTAACAATGATGGTATTTCCGGACGTCCATCCTTGGTAGAAGATCCTGCTAGTGGGGTTACTCGTTTGGGTCGTTTCGGCTATAAAGCCGGAACTTTTAGTGTCAAGCACCAAATTGCCTCGGCATTTAATACCGATATGGGTGTTATGACCTCAATGTTGCCAAATCCAGATTGTGGTAGCCAGCAGACAAATTGTGGTAATTCTGGTTCTGAAATATCAGATCAACATATCGACGACTTAGTTAAATACGTATCGCTTTTAGGCGTGGGCGCTAGACGTAACTACAATAATCAGACAGGTGAGGCATTGTTTCAGTCTATTGGTTGTGCCGGCTGTCACCGTCCATCAGTCGTAACCAGTAATCAGCATCCATTAGCGGAATTACGAGGTCAGACCATTTACCCATACACGGACCTGCTTCTACATGATATGGGGCCAGGGCTTGCTGATAATCTTGCAGAAGGTTCAGCCAGTGGTTCTGAATGGCGAACTGCACCTCTTTGGGGCTTAGGTTTAACTAAAAATGTGATGCTAGGTGATCTAAAAGGTAATGATGAAATTTCACTAGCAGATGCGCAGAAACGTACAGCTAATATGCAAAGAATTGGTTATTTACATGATGGTCGCGCGCGGACTATTGATGAGGCTATTCGCTGGCATGGTGGCGAAGCACTTGACTCTAAAAATGCTTATGAAGCGCTTTCTAGTGGCCAAAGAACTGCTGTTATTGATTTTCTAGAAAGTTTATAGCCACAAATAAGAATGGACTTTTACAGTTATAACTGTAAATTCCTATAAGGTATGATCTGCGTAGGATTAATAGATTAAAAATATATAATAATAGGAATATTGGGTATGAAAGTTTTTACTCTCTATAATGAAGACAAGATGGTTTCCATTTTTTGTAGAAACATCTTCAATCTGTTTGCCGCCTTTAAATTAGCTCTTTCCATGCTGGCTTTTACAGCCATTATGACAGTGTCCCTATCAGCTAATGCCAACGTTACATCCTGGACAGGCTTTGGTGGTGCGGTAATTGCAAACGATGTATTTGAATTCCCAACTTCCGCAGATAGTTGGGCAGGTTATGCAAATACCAATGAAAGTTTTTATCCTCTGAGTTTACCTAACGGTGGAATTATTACCTTTACTGGGGCATCGAATAGCCCGGTGGGTGTTCGTTTTCGCCTTGAATTTAACCCATATCCTGATGTCGAGCCTGCTTATAATACATCCTCGGTGTCGGTCAATGGCGCGACCGAATCTATCTACTCTATTGCAATACCCTCACAGGGTAATAGAACCTTTAGTTCTGTTATCTTATATTTGGATAATCGTAACATACCAGTAACTATCAAGGATGCTCAGGTAATTCCAAATAGTTCCCAAAGTGGTTGTGACGACTCTCCACAAGCTAATGGTGTAATTAAAGTTGAGGCTGAGTGTTACAGTTCTGAAGAGGGCACTAATCTTGAATCTACTACCGATACGGGCGGCGGTCAAAATGTAGGATGGATTGATGAATTTGACTCCATGACCTACGTGGTGAATGTTCCGAGTTCTGGTAATTATCAGCTTAGTTACCGAACAGCTAGCGATAATGGCAGTAGTCCAGGTTTTAGAGTGTTTGTAAATAATCAATATGCTGATTTGTTCTCAATACCATCAACAGGTGGTTGGCAAAACTGGCAAACAGAGCAGGGTCGTACTATTGCGCTTAATTCAGGCTCTCATATTATAAAATTTGATGCTGCATCTGCCGGTATGAATCTAAATTGGTTTAGCCTTACACCCACCAGTTCTGTGGTAGATGAGCCGCCGCAGAATGGAGATAATAATGGTGTTGCTGGTGTTGCTGTTGACTCAACCAAATGGTTTCATCAAACAAAGCTGCCCAATGGCTCGAGTTGGTTTAACGGTGAAATTCAGCACTATACCAATCGTATTCAAAACTCTTATGTCAGTGATGGAACCCTTAAAATTGTTGCCAAAAAAGAGGCGTATACTGACCAAGGTGTGACCAAGCAATATACGTCTGCTAGGCTTAATTCAAAATTTGCATTTAAGTATGGTGTGGCCGAGTTTAGAGCAAAAATGCCTGTTGGTGTCGGTACATGGCCGGCTATATGGATGTTAGGCAAAAATATCAGTGAGTCGGGTACTTATTGGGCGACTCAGGGTTATGGAACAACTAGTTGGCCTGCGGTAGGTGAAATAGATATCTTAGAGCACTGGGGCAGCAATCAAAACTATGCTCAAAGTGCTATGCATACCACCTCCAGTAACGGCAACACTATTAATAAAGGGGGTCGGTACGTTCCGACAATATCCTCCGAATTTCACACCTATACCATGGATTGGAATGCCAATCGTATAATTTTTAAAATTGATGGTGTAGAGCATTATACCTACAATCCCAGTGTTAAAAATGCTGACACATGGCCCTATGATTCGGAGTTTTTCTTTTTACTCAATGTTGCCATTGAGTCTAATATTGCCGGTGGGTTCACACAAAGTGATATGGAAGTTGATTACGTTCGCGTTTATCAATCGGGTAATTTAGTATGGTCCGACGAATTTAATACCATAACCGATAATGATTCTGATGGCGATGGGGTCAATGATAATGTCGATGCTTTCCCTGATGACGCGTCCGAGACAACTGATTCAGATGGTGATGGCGTAGGGGATAATGCTGACTATGCACCTAATGACCCCAGTGTTCAGACAGCGCCTGTAACGCCAACCAGCGTAGCTGTAACATTTCAGGTTGATATGTCCGCAGAAGCAACTAACCCCAATGGTGTCTATCTGGCGGGTGGCGACTTTGGCCAAGATGGCTTTTTAATGTCTGACAATGGCAATGATCTATGGTCGGTGACGGTTTCAGTTCCTCCAAACAGTCAGTATCTGTACAAATTCCGCAACCAACCCTCTTATGGCACATGGAACGGTTTCGAGAGTGATGTTGAGCTAATTGCCGGTGGTTGTAGTACCGGTCAATATAATGACCGCTACTTTGATGTGGGAATTGTTGACATTGTGTTACCTGTTGTAGCCTATGGTAGCTGTACTGAAGGTTCTAATGTTTCAAATCCTTCAGCGGTTAGCTTTACTGTGACTGCTGAAGATGCAACCTCTGTCAAATTTCACTCCAGTGGCTTTGGTTGGAATTCTAATGCACAAGTGGACGCAATCTCTAATGGCGATGGAACATGGACAGCAACCATTGATTCTGGTTTTTCTAGTAATGTTGACTACAAGTGGATAATTGATGGTGTCGAAGAAGACCTTTCAGGCGCTTATCGCGCGGGTGAATGTGCTAATAGCAATGTTGCCGCCTACGATGATACATGGTTTAACCGAACATGGGCTGTTGGTTCAGGTAATGTAACCGGTGATATAGCCAATTCATGTGGTGGTTCAACTGTCACAGCTGTATCCGTTACCTTTCAGGTCGATATGTCAGCCATTGACACTCATGCTGAGGGTGTTTATCTAGCAGGTGGTGGTATTTTTGGTCTAAATGGCCTGTTAATGCTTAATAATGGCAATGACCTGTGGTCTGTAACTACTACGCTGAATGCTAATACACGAGTTCTCTACAAATTCCGCAATCAACCGTCCTATGGCACATGGGACGGCTTTGAAGCTTCTACTGGCCTAATTGCCGACGGCTGTAATACAGGTGATTACAATGAACGTTATGTCGATGTAGCAGAATCTAACATCGTATTGCCTGTTGTAGCCTATGGTAGTTGTACTGCTCAGCCCTTTGGTACACCACCAGGTCCAATAGACTCGGACGGTGACGGTGTTGCAGATGAATTAGATGCTTTCCCAAATGATGGAAATGAGTCTGCAGATACAGACGGTGATGGTGTTGGTAATAATGCTGATGCTTTCCCCAATGACCCTAGTGAAACCCTGGATTCTGATAATGATGGTGTTGGCAATAATGCCGATGCATTCCCAAATGATCCCAGTGAAACAGAGGACACAGACGGAGATGGCGTAGGTGATAATTCAGATACTAACCCTCTCGATCCTAATATTTCAGGGGATTCACAGCAGGTCAGTGTTAGCAATGATCCAGTAGCATCACGAGGAACCCAGTTTACACTTGATGTGGGTTATGACGTGACTTCAGATGAAAATAACCTCACTGGTCTGGGTCTTCGCGTTCATTACGATAGTTCAAAGCTCAGTTTTGTTCAGGTTAGTGATTTTATTGATAAAGATAATATTTTGAGTGGAACCTTTAGTGAACCCGATAGCGGTGATTTTGACAATAATCCCATTACCGACAGATTTATTTCACTGGCATGGGCATCCGTAAACGGTGATTGGCCGGATGTATCACTTCCTGCGAAGCTACTAAGCATTGAATTTCTTGTGGCTGATAACGTTGCCCTGCAAGGTACAGAATACACAACCATTGGCTTCTCTAAATCAAGTAATTCCCAGGGGTATGATTTTTCCGCTACGAATTATCAATTAGCCATCCAATCAGCGACGTGGGATTTTGATAAAAATGGTAAAGCCGATGCACTCACCGATGGTTTAATGATGTTACGTCATGCTTTTGGGATCTCGGGTGAAGCTCTAGTCAGTGGTGCAATTGCACAGGACTCACCCCTCTCTAATCTTGAGGTAGAGCAGTCTATTAACTCATCGATGGTTATCGCAGATATCGATAATAATGGTCGCGTAGATGCATTAACCGATGGTTTGCTTTTACTGCGTTATCTCTTTGGTATTACAGGTAATTCCTTGGTTAACGGCGCAATTGGCTTGGAATCTACAAGAATCACTCATTCCGAGGTGGAACAGTATCTTGAAGCCCATATGCCCATAGAAAATACGGTAGAGCCCGACACCACACCGCCACAAATAACACTCAATGGCGATCAGACCGTAGGATTGGCAATAGGTGATAATTATTTGGAAGCTGGTGCTACAGCCACAGATGTCACTGATGGTGATGTTGTAGTCACAATCTCTGGTTCAATCGGAAGCGAAATAGGTACTTACATCATAACTTATTCTGCTGTTGATGCGGCAGGCAATAGCTCCTCTGTGACACGAACTGTCGTCGTAGATCAACCCCCAAATATTAGCAGCTTTAAGTTTTTACGATCTAATAATCCAAGCCTTTCCAATGACGTTACCCTTGATGTTAAAAGCAATACCATTTCCGGTCGAATTCCCGAGAATGTTTCTGTTAAATCGTTGGTTGCAAGTTACGTTCATAATGGATCTGAAGTAAGGGTTTCGTCCGCAGTTCAGGCAGAGGGTTCCTCGGGCAATGACTTTACTCAACCGGTTGAATATAAAATTTCTAAAGCTTCTGGTGTCAGTAAAACTTATTCAGTGGACGTAACTAAATTCACTGGTTTACCTATTGTCTACATTAACACTACAAACTATGTGGGTATTGATTCGAAAGAGGAATATGTAACAGGTACTATCAGTGTTGATGGCGGTAGACATGTTCCAGACATGCCATCAACCGCTATTGAAATTAGAGGTAGGGGTAATTCCACATGGGATCTCCACCCCAAAAAACCTTATCAAATGAAATTCTCCTCTAAGGAGGAATTTCTTGGTATGCCGGAGGACAAAAAATGGCTCTTTTTAGCTGAGTATTCAGACAAGACCCTATTGCGAAATACTACTGTGTTTGAAATGGGTTATATCAGTGACCTAGACTGGACACCACAAAGCGAATTTGCCGAGGTTTACCTAAATAATCAGTATCAAGGGACTTACAATATCACCCAAAAAGTTGAAGAAACTAATAGACGGGTGGCAATTACTAATGATGGGTTCTTATTAGAGATTGATCAAATATTCCGTCTTGATCCTGATGATGTTTATTTTTCAACAGGTCAGTTTAGTGTCATTGCAATTAAAGAACCTAATATTGAGCAGGTTGATGAAAACGGCTTATCATTCAGTCAAGATTCACGCTATATTTATATCAACAATTTTGTTAATCAATTTGAAGATGTTTTATTCAGCAGTAACTTTGCCAATTCCGTTTCTGGCTATGCTGCCTACATCGATGTTGATAGCTTTGTCGATTGGTTTTTAATTAACGAAATCATCAAAAATGTTGATGCAAGATGGTTTTCAAGCATTTTCTTTCACCTTATACCGGGTGAAAAAATTAAAATGGGACCTCTGTGGGATCATGACCTAGTCTTTGGAAATACTGACTATGCAGATAGCCAGTACGCAAATGGTTGGTGGATACAACAAAATCCATGGATTAACAGATTGCTTGATGATCCTAATTTTGTGGCAAAAGTTAGAACGAGATTTGATTATTACCGAAATAATGAACAGTTTATTCTTGATAAAATTGATGCTTATGCAGAAAAGTTACAATGGGCTCAGCAGGAGAATGATGATAGATGGCAAACCCTAGGTCAGTATGTTTGGCCTAACCCCGTTGTATTCGAAACCTATCAAGAAGAAGTTGACCATATGAAGCAATGGTACCAAACTCGCATGAACTGGTTGGATAACGCAATAGACTCACTATAATCTTAATAGCGTTAAGGTTAATAACTTATTCACAATCATTAGGTTTTGGCTATAATTCCTAAATCAGAGGGCTCTAGCCGCCCTCAATTTAACTATAATTCGTTAACTTTAGGGTAACTATTATGTCTAATCACAAAGCTTTGAATATGTTTGGTCGTTCAGGCAACCCATCATTAAACGCACAAACTTTTTCTGACAGCGCTAGGGATGCAACTTTTAGCTCACGGGCGCCAGCATCAACCATGACGCTTGAGGGCACGGTTAACAAAACCGGTATATTACTCGCGTTAGTAGTTATCTCAGCTTTTTATACATGGTCGCTATTCTTTTCCTCAGGCAGCCCAGCCGCGGTTATGCCTATTGCCATTGGTGGTGCTATTGTTGGCTTTATATTAGCCCTAGTAACCATTTTTAAAAAGCAGTGGGCGGGCACAACTGCACCTTTATATGCCATTGCTGAGGGCTTATTTCTTGGTGCAATTTCCGCTATTTTTGAAGCACAATACCCCGGCATTGTCATTCAGGCGGTAGGGCTAACACTAGGGACTCTCGCTTCATTATTGTTCCTGTATAAAACCGGTATCGTAAAGCCCACAGAAAACTTTCGGTTAATGGTAACCTCAGCTACTATGGGGATAGCATTGCTTTATTTAGTTAGCATGTTTATGAACATGTTCGGTAGCGGTGGGATTGGATTTATTCATTCAAACGGCCTGTTTGGCATTGGCTTTAGCCTGTTTGTTGTAGGTATAGCTGCCTTAAACCTAGTGCTAGATTTCGATTTTATTGAGCAGGGCTCAGAGATGGGTGCGCCTAAGTATATGGAATGGTTTGGTGCCTTCTCACTTATGGTGACATTGATTTGGTTGTATCTCGAAATGCTACGCCTACTAGCAAAATTGAGAAGCCGTTAATGGATGCCAATACCATTATCTTCGGCGGCATATCACTAATATCCCTAGCCATATTCTTCTATCTTGGACGATTTAGAGCCTCATCAAAACAAAGAAATAGAGAAGACCGTATTGACTGGTCTTCTCGAAAGTTTTCCCTATGGAAGATGTTTCTATATTGCTTAGTAGCGATGGGCGGCATAGTGTTGCTGACGCAGTTTATTTTATAGAGAAGCAATATCAACATAAGGTCTATCTGATAACAATATTCCTTTATCGTATGAGTCATTTATCGCCATGGAAG
>MDTB01145807.1_pt1 | contig 10907 bp, 9 predicted proteins | sample 811161 | NCBI WGS metagenome assembly MDTB01 (sample SAMN05326650, study PRJNA326480) | marine metagenome | isolation source: seawater | place: Mediterranean Sea | collected 2009 | reverse complement strand
TGCCCCAGCTACAACACATCCTAATTGCAGTCTTAGCTCTCTATTGTTGCTTTATGGTCTTCAAGGTCAGTGCAAACGCAGCATTCTTTTTGCTGCCTTTGCTGTTTGTATTGCCGCCTTTGGTGTTTAAGAGCAGAAACAAGGAATCCGGAGAAGAAGAACAATAAAACACCTCACTCTATTTATGCTGTTAGTCCTCGTTGCTCCTTTTGGTTGGGGTTAGCCAAAAGCAGCTGTATGTTTGGCGGCTTTGTCAGTTGGTGTTGTGCAAACCCAAAACTGTTTTGCACGATAGTCATAGTCGGCGGTTTGGGCGATGTTTTCTTTTTCTGCTGTATCGTTGGCTAGATCCAAAGCTATCTGTGCGAACATGGGACCTTATGAAGAACCTCTCCCTGCTTTTATTGTTAGCAGCTTCCTTACAAACAGCAGCCTGCTCTAGTACGTCTATGGAGATTGACAGCGCTGATCAGAAGGAAACCAAAGTCAGCAAGAATTGCGGGCGTAACATGACTCAAAGGTCAAAGTGTAAGGACGCTTAAGTCGCCGAACTTGGCCTGAGAAGGACGAGGTGACGGCCTTGGGGACAACGCTTCTTGTGGGGGGGAGACAGCGTGATGTAGTCAGTCCCCAAGGCGATCAATTAGTCGGGCTTGCATGAATTTTCTTTAGCTTTAATTAACGCTCTCAAGTATCTCTCCAGAACCAATAACAACTAGAGAACCCAGACTGCTATCCCGGGGGTCATTGCAAGACCCTGCACCCTGTGAATTGTAAAGTCGCGACCTACGCAGGTTTTATTGCCCAATATGTGATTTGTGTTGGATCTTTAGCTATGGTTTCTGCATGCCGCAGTTACGAAATATATTGATCACAGCAGTCGCACTTTATTGCTGCTTTATGATTTTCAAAATGAGCGCCAATGCCGGTCTTTTTGTGCTGCCGTTGCTTTTCTTGCTACCGCCCCTCGTCTTCAAAGGGCAGCAAAAAGATGCCGATAAAGACGAGTAGTCTATAGAACTTGAACGCCCACCAGGGCCAAACGGTTTCATGGTCAGTACCGGGCTGCTTTGCGGATCTAAACCTCGACAACAGTCTTTTTTAGTTGCACAGCACTTTGGCGACATTTAGCAGCTACGCTGTCTAAATCGCCTTGGGGACTTAGCACTTGTGGAGAGGGGAAAGCGTGACGTAGATCGTCCCCAAGGCAAAAACAATATCGGGGGTTTGCTCACTTTCTTTAGCTTTGTAACCAATATTCTTCAAACCTGCTCGTCCCAACACCTTACTGGTGCAATCGCACTCTTTTGTCGTGTACCTGCATGCCCGGTGTGTGCATCTCGCTCTATTTGACAACGTCGTCCGGTCACAAAGTATGCTAGGGCCCGGAGATTGGTGAGAGGAAACAGTTATGCAGAACCCCTATGCGCCTGTGGATCAGGCAGGCTTGGTGATCGATGGTCTGAATATTGGCTCTGTGGTGGGCACCATTCGCGAGCAAGGTTATGCAATGGTGGAACATTTCTTGACAGACGATGTAATTTCGCGGGTTCGTTCAGCGTTTAACACCGAAGTACCAATTACAGAAATGCGCGCTATTGGTACCGACACCGGCCGCACTTGGCGCGCCCACAACTTACTCGCCAAAACCCGTGCCGCTGATGATATTTTTCTCGATCCTCGCCTCAGAGCCGTCGTCGACGGCATCATTGGCAAGTACAACCAGATCAACGTAACGACTCTGTTTAACACGCTGCCTGGCGAGACCAAGCAGTTTCTGCATCAAGATGACGGCCTTTGGCCGATCCCTCGGCCACACCCGCCATTCTTATGTAACGCACTGATCGCTTTTGACGATTTCACCAAGGACAACGGCGCTACACATCTTGTGCCGTTTAGCCATAAATGGACGCAGCCAGTAGACCAGAGCATCGAGACTATTCAGGTAGAAATGCCTTCTGGCAGCGCCGTGTTTTGGGATGGCGGCATGTGGCACGCAGGTGGCGCAAACGTCACCAAGGACCAAGAACGCATGGGGTTTTTCATTAGCCATCAAGTCAGCTACCTACGACCACAAGAAATGCAGCCGCTTGCAATTCCTCCAGATGTCGTGCGCAAACTGCCCCACAAGCTGCAACGTTTAGTGGGTTATCACACCTTTGGGCTGGGCGTAGACGGTCGTGATCCTATTGATGTGCTAGCAGATGGCGTAGTGGTTAATCCTGAAGCCCAACCGGCTAACTATTGGCGCCAGCGTTATTCTTCCTCGCGGTAGAAAACACCGTTTAGAAAATCAAGCATGACTTCAAGCGCAGGGGTTGCGTCGTCTGCAAAACTCGCCCGCGAGTCTAGGAACGCATGACCGCGACCCTGATGCTCCCAATACTCTGCGCTGTGTCCAGCTGCCCGCAACTGCTGCAGATAATCTTTAACCAGCGCCGGCGTGGTTAGCGTATCAGCACTACCCACTGTTAATAGTTGCGGCGGTAGCGCTCGCTCGCTGAGTGCTGGGATGTTGTGAATCGGCGAAACCCCTTTGTACAGCTGCGGGTGGGTTTGGACATTGTAGGCGTCACCGAATATGCCCCGGGGCAGCGCACCGCCCATATACCAAAATGGGTTCTTCCAGGTCTCGAAGCCACCGCTGCCCAAATTGTGCAGGTCAAAGGCGCCGTAACTCAGCACCGCCGCCTGCACTGTCATATCGCCATTTAGCGCCGCCTGTTCAGGTGTCACATCCACTGGGAGATATGCGGGGGTGAACGCCGGACTCTGCTCCGAATACGCCTCGGAACTCAGTCGATGCCCAAGATTTACCACCATAGCCGACAACTGCGCACCCGCGCTATCGCCGGTGACCGCAACTTGATCAGGATCACCGTCGTAAGCTGCAATATTGTCTTTCACCCAAAGAACCGCGCCAAAAACATCGCCAACAACTTTGTCTAGCGTTACGGTATTGCCTTGATCGCCCAGCAGTCGATAATCAACATTGCACACCACGTATTCGCCGTTGCTGACAACGTATTTCGACATCTGCTGCATAATGGATTTGTCGTTAATGAGCCAACCACCGCCGTGAAAAATCATCAGTACCGGGTATGCACCTCTACCCGATGTTGGCGTGTAAATGTTCATGGTTAGATCAAAGCCGTCGGGTGAACTCCAGAGCACATCTTCGACCACCGAGTATTTGCTCGGGTCGTTATGCTCTAAGGGTTCCTGTTGCGCGGCACATCCCGCCAGCAATCCGAGCAGGCAAAGACCAACAAGATTTCGCACACTTGACATAGACACTGACAACGCCCGCTTGTTATTACGTTATTCGATTGCCACCGATTACTCGGGATCAGCTATTTTCAACAACTGTTTCCCGAGATTCTTTCCGGTAAACAGCCGTTGCAGAGTATCCGGAATATTTTCGAAGCCCTCTTGTACATCGACCTGAAATTTCAGCTCCCCAGACCCAACCCACTGCAACAACTCCTGTATTGCCTCAGGCGCACGCGCCATGTAGTCCAGGATAATGAAGCCCTCCATACGCGAGCGTGTGGTGACTATATTCATCAAGTTAGCGGGACCAGGAACTGGCTGCGTCGCGTTGTACCCCGAAATACCACCACACATGACAATTCGCGCCCTTAAGTTAAGGTGGTTGAGCGCCGCTTCCAATATTTCACCACCAACATTGTCGAAATAAATATCCAATTTGTTGGGACAAGTTGCCGCTATCCGCGCGTTAACGTGTTCGTTTTTATAGTCAATGACATCATCAAACCCCGCTTCATCTCTTAGCCACGCGCACTTGTCCGGACCTCCGGCGATCCCTACCACTCGGCAACCTTTGATTCGCGCGATTTGTCCAGCCACCGAGCCAGTGGCTCCCGCCGCCCCAGACACCAGTACGGTTTCACCAGCCTTGGGCTGGCCCAAATCCAACAACCCAAAGTAAGCCGTAAGCCCGGTAATACCAAGCACCGATAACATCATTTCTGGCGTCACACCTGCTGGCACTTTCGACAAACCCATGGGGCCTCGCCCAGGTGATGCAACAACAAAATCCTGCCAACCGCCTGTCGTTTGCACGATATCGCCCACAGCAAAGTCAGGGTGCCTGGACTCTGCCACCTGGCCGATCGATCCCGCGCGCATGGGCTCGCCTATGCCAACCGGAGGTAGATAGCTCTCACGATCCTCCATCCATCCGCGCTGAGTAGGGTCAAATGACAAATACAAATTTCTGACTAACACCTCACCGTCTTTAGGTTCAGGAATGGGTTGCTCAACGTAGTCAAAGTTGTCCCGACCAACCATGCCCTGAGGGCGCTTGCTCAATTGCCATTGACGATTCCTGTGCATATCCAGCCTCTGTGTATGTCGCCATGCAAGTATACCGACTGGCAAACAAATTAGCTTTCAGGCCTTGCTAGCGCACGGCGAAATGCGTTTACTGTTCGACAGCTCATTGGCAGATATGGGGAGCGTAATGGACGCCAAAGCATTGATTATGGAAATTTTCCGCGAGGCTGATTTCATCAGCGAAACCCTTAACCAGCGACTGCACGAAGACGCAACAAAGCACAGCCCGGAGCTGCTTTCTGCCAGCGCTATAAAAAAAGCCTGTGGTGCGTTTCTCAATGGGCAAGACCCAAGCCCGCATGTTGAACGGTTTCAACGCAAAGAACTGGAGTTAAACAGCTGCGAGGAAATGGAAATCTGGGGCAAGTTCACGCCGCCACCGCAGTTTATTAGTTACGACACCGAGCCATCGTAGGATTTAGCCCCGTGTAATTGCAGGCGTACTGGGCCTGTTTCAAATTGGCAAGGCTGTGGTCGATTTAATACGTTCCATGGCAAACGACGACGACACATCACTGAGCGGCGCGATTTTAATAATGCGCTTATACACTTTGTCGTAATCAGCAACATCTTTGACCAATATCTTGAGTAAGTAATCGTACTGGCCGCTGAGCCGGTAGAACTCAACCACTTCATCAATTTTATTCACACCCGCCGAAAAAGTCTGGAGCCATTGCTCGCTGTGCTCAGTGGTGCGCACCGACACAAAGGCCGTCAGTCCTAGTCCAAAATGTTCGGGTTCTAAGATCGCGACCTGCCTTGCGACAACGTGTTCTTGAAGCCGCTTCACACGCCGCCAACATGCATTAACAGACAGGCCAATTTGCGCCGCGAGGTCTGCGATCGCTGTCGTGCTGTCGCGCTGTAGCACCCTGAGAAGGCGCATATCCTTAGCATCTAATTTATCATTTTCTTGCACTAAAGCTCTCTTATTTGGGATTTTATTGTGTTTATAAGGCGAAGTATCGCAATATTTGGGAACTAATTGAACGGTATCCGTTTTATTCTTTTACCACCAAATCGCTTCTAATCGGTACCCAAATCATGCGTCAGTTGTTCCATTACGTATTCTTTGCACACCCCGCAGCCATCAACGAAACTTATCTTCAGCATCTGCTAAGCGCTTCCGGATTTGCTCTGCGACTGCTGTTGGCCATGTGTGCTTGTCTCGTTCATGCATTAATCCCGTGCTTATTTCAACGTAAAGCCTCCGACATGCTGCAGCGCCTGCACAACGACATGGTTACCCAACGTGCCAAAAAGCTCGATCAAAATGACGTCTACCCATCGTCGTCCCCCACCCCTCGCTAGCAGTAAACCAGGCAGGCGCGCGCAGAGAACCACCGCAACACCTGAGTAAACGCTCTCTGCTTACGGAATTTGCGATAACCTTGTAGCTCACTCCAAAGCGATAGAGAACAGGGTGATTGAATGATTTTATTGCCAAAAACCGTGCTAACAGCGTTGGCGGGGATGAGCGTGTGTTTAGCGAGCAGTCTCTTCGCAGAACAACTTAGCGTTGATGAGTCCCCAACCAAGGCCGTAAGCAAAGATGGTCTGTATATAAGCTGGCGCGAGCACATTATCGACGACCCGGTCACGGCCCAAGTGCCGTTTAATGGCAGTGATGGCTTAGCGATGGCTGATTTGGATCTTGACGGTTTTATCGACATTGTGTCGGTACACGAATCCGACTCTGGTTTTGACTCTGCGGTTTACGATGCCGACCTAGTTGTCCCTCTAGAAGGGCACGTGCGCGTCGCCTTTGCCAGCGCTGACGTAAATCATTGGGAGAATATCACCCTAGCCGAAGGGGCTGTGGTCGCCGCACCCGAGGACGTCGCAATTGCCGATGTCAACGGCGACAGCTATCCAGATGTGCTGATTGCCGCCGAACTCGCCCATGTGACCTATTTCCAAAACCCTGGCAAAACAGCACGCTCACAACCGTGGCCTGCACTTGTTCTACCCATGACCAAAGACCAAGGGTCGTTCCTGCGGGTTTTCTTCGCGGACTTCAACGGCGACGGTCAAGTCGAAGCCACAGCTGTGAACAAAGGCGCCCAACTTCCGGGACCAAGCGACTATGCGCGTTCCACGCCTGTGTCGGTTTTACGCATAAGCGGCGATCCGCTAACGGCAGAAGCATGGCAGGCTTTGCCGCTTGGTCGCTACAGTGTTCCGCAAAATGCCGAACCCGTAGACTTAGACCAAGACGGCGACACTGACCTTGTTGTCGGCAGCCGCGGCGAGCAACGGATTGTTTGGTTCGAAAATCTCGGTAACGAAAATATTGCATTCGCAGAACACGCCATCGGAATCATCGGCGCGCAAATTTCCGGCTTCAATCTTGCGTATGCAGACGTCAACCAAGATCAGCGTTTGGATATCATTGGTGCTTCCCGCTCCGCTTTATATTGGCTACAACAGCCTGCGTTGATCGACGACGGCTGGTTGGCCCACGAAATCGGTACTTTTCAGCCAGACAGCATTACCGGCTTGGTGACAGCAGACATAAACAACGACGGCCACTTGGATATTCTAGCGGGCAGTTACAGTCGCGGTACCCGCACAGCTGAACGCGACGCCGACGTAACCGATCCGCTTGGGCGCCTGGGTTGGTTCGAAAATCCGGGCGCTGTTGGTGGCGAATGGATCCGCCATGACATCTCGCGACGCAAGCGCGGCATGTTCGACAAGTTCATTGCACGGGATATGGATACCGATGGCGACATAGACTTTGTCAGCACACGGGGCAACAGCGGCGATTTGGACGGCGTATTCTGGCTGGAACAGATCAGAAGCAATGAACCCATGCCTGCGTTTAGCGGCGCTAGGGATCAAGACAGTCAAGCCATGCCCCTGCCATAACCAATCGATATAAAAAAAGCGGGCCGCAGCCCGCTTAACCTACTCGGTAACAGTCTAGGCTAGAAGTTATAGCTCAGACGTCCGTAGTAGAAGCTGCCGTTAAAGCCAAAGGGTGTGAACTGGCTGTAAGGCAATCCGAGGATATTCGCAGGCGTACCACCACAAGTGTTGGTAGAACAGCCGCGCTCATCGGTAACATTGCGCATTCCAATGGTGCCGGACAAGTCTTCGGTCAAATCATAGCCAGCCTCCAAATCCAGTAGAGTGGCGCTGTCGAATTCACCACCAGCTTCGTTATCGTAGTAATCGCCGTAGAAACTCACGCGAGCTAATAAGCGCAGTTGGCCCATATCGTGCTTTCCGGTCAAATTCCAACGAGTCCCCGGCACACCATCCTCAATCAAGCGCACACGGCTATCGCCTAACAGGTTTGTATTTCGGCGCGTCACCTCTGTATCAGTGGCGTTGAAGGCTAAGCTCCAATTGGTAACACCATTCAACCACTCAGTTTCAGTACTTACGACGACATCAATACCAGAGGTGCTGGTATTGAACGCGTCGGTGAAGAAACGGAACTGGGATATGTCAGACGCATCAATTCCCTGCCCTGCAAGAGTAGCCAAGTCGTCAGCTGTTAACGTGAAATCGCTCGATAGACTCAGGCGGTCTTCTACGTCGATATCGAAGTAATCAATGGTGATCTCAAAGTTGCCGAGGGCGGCATACGCACCAATAGTAAAGTTGTTGGATTTCTCAGGCCCCAAACCCGCGCCGCCACGGAGCACCGCAGCAGGACTCGTTGATGGGATCACACCTTGGTTGGTGAGCACGCCATTTATGATTTGGGTAGAGATGTTTGCAGCATTAGACTGGCCAGGCGTGGGCGCCTTGAAGCCGGAGCTTACGGTTGCCCGAACCCCCATGGCGTCGTTTACCGCGTAATTGAAACCAAGGCGATAATTGGTGGTGGTGCCAAAGTCATCAAAGTCTTCAAACCGCAACGCCGCCGCCAACAACAACTGTTCTGAGGCAATGTATTCCAGATCAGCATAGAGAGCAGTGTTCTGCCGCTCCCAGCTACCTGAGATCTTTGGCGAGAAACCTGGAAAACCGTTAGTAGAGGTACTAAATCCTTGAGTACCTAATCCACCATCAATGTACGACTCTTCTTGGCCGGCGCCAATGGAGAATTCCTCGCTGCGCACTTCACCACCAAATGCTAGATTCAAATTGTCTGACAGAGGCATAGAAAAATCCGCATTGAAACTGGTATCGCTCTGCTCGTAATAACCTGGGTCAAAGTCGCGCGGAGTTTGCGGGCCGAGACTTGCGTTCACCGTATTGTTGATGAAGAAGTCGGCTTTGTTGTTGCCGTTGTAAGCGCTAACGCTCCACATAAGACCCGACTCTAACTCTCCGCGTAGCCCAATTAGGAACGCTGTATCGGTAACCTCACCACCAAAATTGGGGGTAAAGCCGCCGGTAATCAGTTCTTGAAAGCTGAAGCAATTTGGATCCGCTTGAACAGCAGCCATGGTGGCGGCATCAGGCGTTAAACCGTCCATAGCCACAGTCGGGCAGTCTACGCCGTCACCTGCAGACAGTGCGGGGTAAGCGCTGTTGTCTTGACCAACCGGGCCAGGGGTAAGGTCGCCAATTAACAATGTTGCGCCACCATCACCACTGTATACGCCGCCACGATTAGTCGGGTTTCTGTAATAAAAGCCACCGGTAATGGTCTTGCTGTTGGTGTTGGCGTTACCAAAGAACTCCATGTTGTCTGCGAGATCCGCACCAAAGTTGACCCAAAACTTGTAGTCGTCTGCAACCTCTGGTGTACCCCAAACCTGCGCTGGGTTGTTCACGTTTTGGTAACCCTCAGCGATCAATCCGGCCGCATCGGCGCGCTGCACAGAACGATCGGTAGCATCAGCGGCTCCCCATTCCGCGGTGACGTTCACAAACCCACTCTCGCCAATACCAAAGCCCTTGTTCGCGGCGAAAATGGTTGTGGTGCCATCGCCTTCACTGTACTGCCCATATTTAACTTCAAAAGCGCCCTCTGAAGCAGAGTCTTTGAGGTTGAAATTGATCACCCCAGCGATTGCGTCAGATCCATATTGTGCCGCCGCACCATCCCGCAGCACCTCGACGCTACGTAGCGCCAACGCAGGAATCGCAGCAATGTCCGCGCCTTGCGAGCCGTCCGCCAAGCCATTGCCCAGCCAGGTTATGACCGCGGCTCGATGACGTCGTCTACCGTTGACCATTACCAGCGTATGATCTGGTGCCAGGCCACGCAGATTCGCCGGACGCACCAGTGTCGCCGCGTCACTGATTGGTTGGTCGTTTACATTGAATGACGGTACGAGGTTACGCAGCAGGTTGCTGGTGTTGATACCACCTTGGTTCATAAAGTCGTCACCTGTTACCACATCTACGGGTGCCGTCGAGTCGGTAGTTGAACGAGGCTGCGCGCGTGTACCAATAGTGACCACTTCTTCTATCGCTTCCGGGTCGGCCTGTGCCATTTCAGCGTGAACCTGAGAACCGTAAGAAAGAAACATCAACACCACTGCAGACGCCAGTCCTATTGTTTGTTGGAAAGTCTTCAAATCATTTCTCCATTCGGGAATTACAACACTAGATACGCCAGGGCCATATCTGAGCGGCGCCCATTTTTAGTGCGGAAAAAGTATTTGTAAACAAAAAGTGAACAATTTATTGCAATTTGACTAAAAATTCGTTGTGGCGTGGTCGATTTTGTCGCAAACCAAAAAAATGCACGCGCCATTTTGGGTCATCGCGCGCCAAATCAGGTCGGGAAGTTTTGTCTTTGGATGTGCGGGAAAGCGTGTAGCGGCGGTTTCAAGTTAGCTATCAGCGTTGCACGAACCTGTTGCGGAATGCGCCAAGGCTAAGGCATAGCAGAGTGTTCTTCGTCCAACCGGCAGGACCTATGTGAATGAGCACGGCGCAACGGCTTGGTCAATTACAGACCGAGCCGTTGCGTTAATTGCTACGCAGCATCAAATACCAGTTCTGCTGCCGATAATCGCAGTGACGAAACCATGCCATTGAAGTATTGAGCTTCCATTTCGCTGACCCGGCCATCAGCTTGGCATACCTCGACAATCGCTTGCGCCACTTCTCGACGGTCGTTTAGGGATAAGCATTTAGCCGCTCGAGCAACATACTGATGCAACGGCATGTTCTCGAAAAGATGTGACTTAGCAGCCACATTGATCGACGCAGCCGAGCATTCAGTGCTGGCAACCCGCCGCATAATTTCTTGGACTTTTTTGACTTCCACTTCCTTTACATTGCTGTCAGCCGCGGCTGTGCGCGCAAGGGTGGCGAACATAAGTGAGGTTTTGAGTGCTGCAGAGTTTTGTGTTTTGGCGAATTGCTTGAGGGATTTGCTCGAGGAGCGGGGGGATATGAGTTTCATTTTGCCTTATTTTGATTGATGTCTAAGTGGGTCTTAACCACACAACTCCGCCCCTGTCGCCCGGAGACGAGCGCTACCGAGGGGAACCAATGTGATCGGGGTAATTGAGGCCACGTGAGCCACAAGAAGTTGTGTTTCGTTACTACTCAACTGGGTAGAAAGGTAACATATAGTTAATTCAACCGCCAGCATTTCTTATAAGAATCGTAAACATTTGGCCAGCTCG
>MDTB01006239.1_pt1 | contig 10908 bp, 18 predicted proteins | sample 811161 | NCBI WGS metagenome assembly MDTB01 (sample SAMN05326650, study PRJNA326480) | marine metagenome | isolation source: seawater | place: Mediterranean Sea | collected 2009 | reverse complement strand
GAGTTAGTATCTATTGTTATTGTTCCTGCTGCAACAGCATTGTTATTATCTTCTATTACATAATTTTCTGCGAGGATTTGATTATGTTCCCACAAAACTTGTTCAGTAGTATTGCCGCCGCCTACTAATCCCCACTCTGCGCCATCATATATTTCTGCATTTTCTAATTCATTATTCCATCTAAAAAACCCAGTAGAAGGAGAAGAATCTCTTTGAGATGTATTTCCAGCTGGTATAATTGCAGAACCAGTATCACTAGATTTTAATACAGCCAAATTCGGAATGTGTGTATCTATAACTACCTGTTCTCTATCATCTACATATCTTTTTACTGAGCTTTGTGTTGGTACTTTCGTGTGTAGACTAGATGACAAATCATTTTCATCTACAACAAATCCCATATTTACTGTAGAAACGTCAAATTCCATTACAGCTCCTTGCTGTTGGACTGTCAATTCACTTAATACGTCCAGTTTATTTTTGGATGCGTGGGTAAAATTATTTTGAGTTTTTACAAAAGTTGTACCATCTGTTATATTATCCATATTTCCAGGCAAACTTTGCAGACTTAATGATGTTACGGTAGCTAATTTCGTATCGACATATGTTTTTACTGAGCTTTGTGTTGGCACTTTCGTACTCAGATTAGATAACATATTATTTTCATTTACAACAAATGAAAAAGGAAGCGCATTATTGTTATTTGTCATAACTGCGCCCTGAGATTCCGCACTTTCAACATCTTCGGCGTACCAAAATCCGTTTGAATATGTTAATACTTGATCATTTTTTGCCGTAGTATTAGAAACATTTCCAATTTTATCTAAAGTCGATGTACTTGCCCATATATCAGCTGTTGCAGTAAAATCGCCAATATCCAATTTATTTGCTAATGAAGTTGTAAATGATTGAATAAAATTTGGATCGTCACCGATTGAAGCAGAAATCTCGTTCAATGTGTTTAAGGTGTCTGGTGAAGAATCTATTAGATTGGCGATTGCTGTGTCTACATAACCAGTAGTAGCATTTCCACCGCCGTCAAGTTGGTGGCCTGTAAGTTGTATCCAAGAGGTCGCCCCCTCGTTCCACATATACAATCTACCTGTTGTATCTGTATCAAACCAAAGTTGACCGTTATAGGGTACTGCCGGTGGGTCAAATCTCGCTGTCGGATTTAGTGTAGCCTTTTCCCATTTGCCTGTAGCACTAGAAAAAACAAATTTGTTTTCTCCGATAATATGTATAGCACCATCTTGCGGAGATAGTGTTGAAATATCTGGAAATGCCATAATTAATATTTTTCCTTTAAGATGAGATCTGTACCCAAGTATTTATATTCCACATATACAATTTTCCAGAGACAGTATCATCAAACCACAATTGACCATTAATGGGAGAATTTGGTTCTGGACCCATCGATGGGACTGCTGTTTGAGCATTTATCCATTTATCCCCATCATATTGCAAAACTTGTCCTGCTGCAAGGTCGCCTGAGCTTGCACCCAAACTTACATCTGTTACTTGATTTAGTGCTATAACCACATTATCTGTCCCTATTTCTAATGTTACAGGCATTGTCATTGCTTGAATGCCAAAATTTACTTTTAAGTCTGAAATTTCTGCATCTGCCAGAGCTCTGTTGGATGCAATTCTGATATTAGAATTGGACATATCCAATCCATCTAATAAAAATTCTCCATCGCTTTTACTCATAGATCTTTGTAAAATATGAGATGGTAAAACTATGAATGCACTTACTACAAAAGTATTTATCTCACTAGCTAGCGCTTCGGATGCGCCATAAAATTTATATATGGTACTAGTTCTTGTTATCGTGGTATCATTTATAGTTTGAGTAATATCTGGTCTTTGTCTTTGTACATTATGAATATCATATCCAGATGGGTGTGTTCTTATTTTTTGCATTCTAGTGTAAGTATTTCCACCAGCGTCAACATAAAATTGTCTCCCCAATGAATCTAAGTTAATTGCACCATATGCATCATTTGCCAATACTGTTCTATCTTGTCCCACTACAATACCATCCCAAATAACACCATATTTTCCAGTAGCAGGACTTGCTATATCGTTAGCGCCGGCGCCATTCCAATACGGGCTTGTCTGTCCGACTGTAGGAGAATCATTATACATAATCCAAGCGGTGGTCTCTTGACCAAGTTGCCCCACTACATGTCCTAAAGTACCTCCGACAGGCGAAGGATCTATTTCGCCAGGAGTGGTAACAGTATTGGTGGTTGTCGTAGCATCTTCTCTAAAATAAACCTTTTCTTGCAAAAGATCTTCTATTCTATATTGACCACCTTGAGATGTTGAATATGGTACTGTTCCAGCAGCAGGTGTCAATCCTTGTCCGATCAGTTGACCATTTATAACCAAAGACCATGTGTCACGATTATTGGCTATAGAAGATAAAGATGCAGGCACACCACTATTTGCTGCGGCTGCGTCTGGATTTGTAGATTCTACACTATGATATATCCAAGCAGTCTGAAAATTCTCAGCAGATGAAAAATCTGTTATAATTGTTGGCATACGATTTCCATTTATTTTCTTTTATTTATAAAAGATATTGACAGGTCGAATCTTATATGTTATGATAGATATGTTGAATCTTTAAGGAATTATTAATTATGAAGTGGTTATTTATAATGGTAGCTGTAAATCAGCAAGGAAATGTTGATATTATAGAACAACAAACATATCCAGAAATGATGGAGTGTTACAAAGTCAAAAATTATATACTGGAATCTGTGGGCGAACCATTCAATTATCAAGCACTATGTATTCCCACAAATATCAAAAAAGAAAAGGAATAAAAATGGTAAGGCTTGGAAATTTCAAAGAATTGATAGTTATAGATGAATCAACAGATCATACATGGGATAATATAGAAACTGTATTTTTATCGGTCGATGGCGATACTGTAAAAATTTATGTAAACCCCAATGAGTCGGAATTTGAGGAAGAAATAGTATGAGAATTGAAAACGATATAAAATTAGATTATAAGAATGTACTAATAAGACCGAAACGAAGCACTTTAGAAAGTCGTTCTAGAGTTGATTTGGATAGAAAGTTTAAGTTTGTAAATTATAGGCCAAGTTATCTGGCATCCACTTCTCCGCACGACTATGAGGGTATTCCTATTATTGCTGCAAATATGGATGGTGTTGGTACATTTAAAATGGCAGATGTTCTTGCAGAGCAGGGAATTATGACATGTCTTGTCAAAACATATGATGTAATGGAATTGGTGGATTTCTTTGATATGGATGAACACGATACAAACTGGCGAACAGAACATGTTGCTATGAGTATTGGTATCACCGAAAAGGATATAAATAAGTTTAGAAGTGTTTATGAGATGACTGACGGCAAACTGAAATATGTCTGCATCGATGTTGCAAATGGATACACCGAAAGGTTTGTTGATTTTGTAAAAGAGTTTCGTAATAACTATCCGAGAATTGTAATTATTGCTGGTAATGTTGTAACGGCAGACCAAACACAGGAATTGATTTTAAATGGCGCTGATATTGTTAAAGTTGGTATTGGACCTGGCTCTGTCTGTACTACTCGCATTAAAACTGGTGTGGGATATCCGCAACTCTCCGCAGTTATCGAATGTGCCGATGCTGCTCACGGTCTTGGTGGTCATATCATTGCTGATGGGGGATGTACTACTTCTGGTGATGTTGTAAAGGCCTTTGCTGGGGGTGCAGATTTTGTTATGTTAGGTGGTATGCTTGCTGGACATATGCAAGGTGGTGGTGAAGTCATAACTAAGTATTATCAAACAAACGAACTAATATATGAAGAGGTAGTTGCCCAATGTCAAAAAATAGAAGAGAAAAAGTTTGTACAATTTTATGGTATGAGTAGTGATGCTGCAAACAAAAAACATTTTGGTGGACTAAAGAATTATAGATCGAGTGAAGGACGAGAAGTCTTAATACCATATCGCGGAAATGTCGGCCCTACAATACAAGATATTTTGGGCGGAATAAGATCTGCCTGTACTTATGTAGGCGCAAGTGAATTAAAACAATTAAGTAAATGTACAACCTTTGTCATGTGTCACGATACCCATAATAGGGTTTACGAATAAAAAGGATAGGGAATGCATGAATTAACACATAAACTTGCAAAAATGTCAGGCATGGCATACTTGCCACCCAATATTGCAAAACACGAATTTAATCAGATAGGATATCCCCACTGTCAATTTGTCGATAACGAAGGAGCTCAATGTTATATTGTATGGAATTCTAAAGAATTAGTATTGGTATTTAGAGGTACTGAAGCAAATAAATGGAATGACATTAAGGCAGATATTAACGCTTGGTTTACTCCGCAAAAAGTCGGTTGGTGTCATATGGGGTTTGATAAAGAATTACAAAAACTATGGTATCAGATAGAATGGCATGTCGAGGCCCAAGCTGAGAACAAAAAACTCTATATAACAGGACATTCTCTTGGTGGTGCAATGGCTACAATCTGCGCCTCCAAGATAGAGTTTTATCAAGTCGATTTTCTATGCACCTTTGGATCGCCCAGAGTCGGTAATAGAAAATTTGTAAAAAACATTCCTGTCGAACACCATAGATATGTCAATAATAATGATATTGTCACTTCTGTACCACCCGCATTAATGACATATAAACATCATGGTAAAATGAAATATATCAATCATTATGGAAAAATTAGATATATGACAGTCTGGCAAAGATTGAAAGATCAACTACGAGGTAGATGGGCTGCATTTAAGAAAAAAGTTCCATTTGATGGCGCTTACGACCATAGTATAAAATACTATATTCGATACACAGGAGAAAAAAATGATTGACATACTGCAAGAAATGTGGGATAATAACATATGGATTTACACATCGATAGCTGGTGCTTTGTTAGGTGCTGCGTTTCTTGCGTACTTTCGAACTACTATTGCCGGAATATATCTGTATCAACAATTCGATGAATTTTTAGATAAAATTATTGATAGATATGGATGGACTTGGTTTACACAGAAACAGTCTGAGACCGAAAAGAAACTTATTGAACTTGAAAAAAGAATAGAGGATTTAGAAAACAAATGAGTGATTATTTTAAAATGGATGTATCTTATGATGACATCGAAACAGCTTTTGCAAACACACTAATTGAACGACTCGAAGATTTCAAAGAAGAATTGCGAAAAATTGACACTGGCGAAAAACATTTTAGAATGTTTTCGGATGACCCTGCTGTCGAAGAGAAAATGATTAAAGATTATGGAAAACACTTTCTTTACACTCTTTCATGGTTTACCACAGAAAAAGTTCTTGATGATCCAAGATATGATGAGTTTTTGTAATGGATGATACTGAACAATATGTGGTAGTAGATACGATATATACATTTGCTCATAAGTATGTAATTCCCCTTAGTGAACTACAAAACCAAAATCCAGAAATGCCAGTGGATCCTGCATGGGCATTAGATATGGTTACTCGTGATGAGCTCGGGGAATTTTCTCAACACGGCCTTGGTGAACATATATTAGATCACAATGTAGTTTCCGAGGAAGAGATAATAACATTATTTGATAAACACAACGACTATCTTGCTAATTGGAGTGTTGCACAAAAGTTACAGTTTATAAAACAATGGAGAAACGATATTAAATGAATGCTTGACATTGGGCTTAAGATATGGTAGAACAGTGGTATAGAAAGAATCATTAGTCACTGAAAGGACTACCAAATGCAAGTCGCAGTTATCCATACCGCTTTCGAAGATACACCAACAGTTGTTGCTTATGTCGATACATCTACAATGCTCATAAACACTGCAAGTAAAGAAGAGGCTCTAACCGCCGCATATCACTTTACTCAAAACATTTTTGGTTCATGGTCGATGGGTAGTGAATTACCAGATGGTTCTGTAAATGAAGATTTTAATCGCAATGTTTTGGTAATGTCCGAACTACCTGTAGTAAATGGAAAAACATTTGGACTTCGCTCTACCTCGATGGGCGACCAAATGATAATCGGAACTACTAAATATAATGTGGACATGATGGGATTTTCTGAAATAGAAGGGTAAATAAAATGATTTACAAACATACTGCTCGCAAGGGAAAAGACAAAAATGAGACTGTATATGCAATAGGGCGCGCTGAGAGACTGCATGGTCAACCACCCGAAGAAGGCGGTTACATTGTGTGGGTTCGCAGAGCTAACTACAGTGGCACCGTTAGTGGGGGTCTGGCGTATACTTGGCGGTATGTTAAAAAAGATCTGGGATATGTCGAGGCGGTAAAGTTATTCAATAAACGACTCAAAAGAAAAGAGTTTATCGAAAAACTTCCCGAAAAATAATGCTTGACATTCTTGCCAGAATATGGTAGAACAATAGTGTAGAAAGAATCAGTGAAAGGATTCATTATGACTTACGACTTTGACACTCAAACCCTCTCCTGCTACCACAAAGAGGCCTACGGTTTTCGCCCTCTTTCTTCTTACTTCTCCGCATGGGAAGCCATGTCTGATGACGAGAAGCAGTCCGAATGGGACGCTCTGGGTCGCGAAGTCGAAGCGCGTTGGCAACGTGAGTCTGACCGCGAGACAGAAAATCAACTTGCCTTTGAATCTCGCCTCGATTCTATCATTGAGTTGATGGAACTAAGTCGTGCAAATGACGACGATGCAATTCGGTGGATGCTAGAGGCCGAAGGTTTCACCCAACATGACTATATGTATGGTGCGTCTTATTGCGCCTATCACTTTGGTCTCTCATATGACAACGACTTCAAAGACAACTTTGAACGTGTCTGTGCCGCAGCAGCAAAAGTTGCTGCGTAGGGGTTGACAATCCTCCCAAGATATGATACTGTTAAGTATAACACAAAGAAAGGTGATTCGTTATGATTGATGTGATGCAAGACGTGGAAGTGCTAGAAAATGCCCTTATCGCTTTAGATGAAGGTGCCGGCGACGAGAAACGCTCTGCGATTTATTCCCTACAGGCAATGTTACAACGCAAACAAGTCGAGGTTGCGGAATACGAAGAATGGATAGAAGAACAGGCTGCAATGCAGTCTTGGATGGAAGGAAACCAAATATGATTGATATGAATACACCACAACCCGCTACAGACGATTTAAACTGGAATGATATTCGATGGGAGGAACATGACCGTGTTAATCCCAAAACTGCTCAGGGTGATCAGTCCACTATGATGCAACTAGATTTTGCAAAATGGTCAAAGGCCAATGGAACTTGGGCAACAGTATCCTCTTACCACGAAAACGTAAAGTTGTGGTATGAAGATGTGTATGATGTTATATGGATTGGTAATTATCGGTACGAAGAACCCATATATCATACTGAATATAACGGTTTTGAAATTGCGTTAGGACGAGAACTTTTAGTGCATACAAGGGAAGGCCATGTTCACTAATGAGTTTGAATTTGATTCGACTATAACAACGGTAATGGATGAATTGGGAGAACACGAAGATGTTCAACTTATTATTGGTGATGATGTTGTGTATATCAGGCAGTTTAATGATGATAAACGCGAGACAACATATGATCTTATTGCCATGTCGCCGAAAATGTTCGCCGACATGCAAAATGCCCTCAACTTTACAGAGGGAATGTTTAAATTAGAGCAAAAGAAAACTACTTAGGTAAAGCAGAACCGCCAGGTAGTTTATCTTTTCTTGGGCCTAGTAAATCTTCTGGTTTCTTTTGGTGTCGATCTGCCGGATCGCCTGTCAAATCATCAAACAATTCATTCTGTTTTGCCCTGACAAGTTTTGCAAATTCTTCTGGTCCAGCTTGAATTACTGTATCCGGTTGTTTGGTAAATGACAGATAATCTTTATAAGTTCTTTTCTCTATCATTAAATAGTGGTGCAAATCATTTGTATTAGTAATTACCATATAATTTTCTCTGTCGGTATATTGAGCAATAGTCATGTATAATTGCGCCCTAAAACCATTTGCCGCAAAGTAATACATTTGTTGTACTCCCGTATATTGTCCCGAATAGTAAATATCTTCTAAGACAGTTTGGGGCTCATATTTTGGTAAATATGGCGAATGGAATGCAAGCAACCCACCAACCAAATATTTCCATCCACCAACAAATGCCAAAGCACATGCGGAAACGCATACCTGACCTTTGGGGACCATAACAATTAAGTTGTAATCCGACATTGCACTTCCGAGTTTATATCCTTCGTCGAGACTACCGCCTGGCGATGACATTGTTACTGCCTTGACATCGGGGTGTAATATTAATGCTCGAATAAAGTTTTCGGTTAAACCTTTTACAAATGTTCCTTTAAAACTTAGCAATGGGCCAAGTGGTGTTTCGGGTACATACTCTATTTTATATGGGAGTTCTTGACTTTTTGCAAAGACAGGTGAGACAATAAGTAACATAGATAATAATACTAATTTAAACATAATAGACCTTTCTTGAAATATCATATAACTATTTAGGTATAAATAGAAAGAATAAATTAAAGGAAAAATAACATGGTATTTTGGAAATGGTGGACGACAGTAGTTATAATGGCCGTTATGGCATCAGCGTTGGAATATTATATCGGTGCGACGAGTTTTATTTGGGAAAAAGACCCTACAAAAATTAGTATAGGAATATTGTCTATATTTTCTATCGTGACATTAATTATAGGGTTTCATGCTTATCAAATTCAATTCAATAATAAAAAAGTTTCGGAAAATAAATTACAACCATTATGGTATTTCTCTGAAACAGTAATGTCAATCGGTATGGTTGGCACGTTAATAGGTTTTTTGGTGGTACTGACAACAACTTTTGTTGACATAGATACTACATCGACACAAGAAATGAAAAGAGTAATTGGCACATTGGCATCCGGTATGGGGATTGCCCTACTAACATCGTTATGTGGATTGGTCTCTTCTATTTTATTGAAATTCGAATTAGTTCTATTGGATGCAGAAAATGAGAAAGTATAGTTCAAATCTGGCCTTTGTGGATTTGTTGTTTAATTTGTTAGTAGGTTTTACAAGTTTACTTCTACTTGCATTTTTAATGATAAATCCTATTGCGGACGAAGGCAAAATAGATCCGATATCAGAATTTTTAATCACTATATCGTGGCCGCAAGAATCACATGCAGATATAGATGTTTGGTTGCGGGACCCCAATGGTGGGTTGACCAGTTTTAGGCGTAAAGATGGTAATTGGATAGTTTTAGAACGAGACGATTTAGGATCATCAAACGATTGGTATGAGATCAATGGAAAACCAACATTATTGTTAAGAAATCTGGAAACCATAAGCATTAATGCGGTGGTGCCGGGCGAATATGTTTTAAATATTCACAACTACTCTTTCAAAAGAGATGTGGATGAAACTACAGAAGAATATCCTATACCTGTTGAAGTCGAAATGCATAAAATGCGACCTTATCGTGTAGCATTTAATTTATCAGATACTTTAGAATTTAGACAGGAAAGGACAATAGCAACTTGGGTAATAACACCTAAAGGTGAAATTACTGACCTAAGAACCGATATTAAAATACCACTTTTTTATAAAGGTCCGAGTGAATCGACTTCTGGCAGAATCCGCGATGATACCGTAAACTTAATGGAAAACACAGAAGATCTAGGAGTGCAGGGAGGAATGACAAATGACGGATGGGATTGAACTATTACTGGTGATGAGCGTCATATTGTGTACTCTGGTCGCAATACTCACATATTATTCTAGGGCTGCATTTGTATTTAAACTGATAACAATGCCGTTTTCTGTCGCGGCCTGTGTGGCTGCGATATGGACTATCATATATCTGTCAGGCGCACCCATAAATAGAATGCCTGCCAACACTTGGGTATATGTCGGACACCAACTAATTGACAAAGGTGAAAATATTGTCATGTGGATTTGGAGTGATGATTTAGGTGATTTTAGATTGCATAAATTTCCCTATGACAGAGAAACCCAAAAAAAATTAGAAGAGGCCCGACAACAAACTGAAGGCGGGAATATGCAAGAAGGAAGATTTGACGAAGATACTACAAATGGTGATACCGTTTTAAAAATGCGGGGGTATCGACCAGTTAATACGGAAAATAATGTTAAACAATAGAAAGGATACGATATGTGGAAGTTTTTCACAAGTAAGGCATGGGCCATTTGGGCATATGTGGGTTCTTTCGTAATTTTAACATCGCTCTGGTTACAAGTCCAGATAGATGTTCAAATCAATCAGTGGTTTGGTGGATTTTACGATATGATACAGAAGGCGTTAGGTACTCCTAATGCAGTGACTATAGAAGAATATTGGGGGTCTCTCGCTAGTTTTGGATACCTTGCCGCAATGTGGATTGTGTTAGGATTGGCCACTAGTTATCTAACATCTCATTTTCTGTTTAGGTGGCGTACATCGATGGTAGAATGGTATCACTCTGTCTATGATCGGGCCCGTACAATAGAAGGTGCCTCTCAACGGGTACAAGAAGATACAATCAAATTTTCAAGAATTATGGAAACCTTAGGCACAAGTCTCATTGAGAGCATTATGGTCTTGATAGAGTTTTTCCCATTATTGATGGGCTTGAGTGTTGGTATTCCGATTATGTTCTTTGGAGATTGGTCATACGGCCTTGTGAGCGGTGCTCTGATATGGGCTGTAGGGGGTACAATATTGATGATTGTCCTCGCATGGATTTTGAGACTAGTCGGTATAGAATACGACTTACAGAAACGAGAGGCGGCATATAGGAAAATTCTTGTGGTCGCAGAAGATGACGGAACGACACGTCCAAAAAGTTTAGATGAATTGTTTGATGGAGTACGACAAATTCACTTCAAAAGTTATCTATATTATTTGTACTTTAAT
>MDTB01097676.1_pt1 | contig 10910 bp, 16 predicted proteins | sample 811161 | NCBI WGS metagenome assembly MDTB01 (sample SAMN05326650, study PRJNA326480) | marine metagenome | isolation source: seawater | place: Mediterranean Sea | collected 2009 | reverse complement strand
TGGTAGAAGAACCAGATAGGAAGACCAAAAAAGGGTTGAGACAACTAGCAACACCAAATGCATACAGCACAATGCAGATAGATGAACTAGGATCTTATACATTGATAGCACATACCAATGTTGATATGTATGTAAAAGGTGTGTATGACAAACTTACAGATGCACAACGCTCCATTGTAGACATGTTAATAGCTGACGATAAAATTTATCGCAATTGGAACTGGAGTTTTTGGACAAATGCCGATAGCCGATCACCAGAAATAGCAGGTATATGGGGAGCTGCAGTTGGCACATTTTATACAATAGGATTAGCACTGCTGTTTGCATTTCCTATAGGAGTTGGTTGTGCAGTACACATGGAAGAATTTCCTAAACCTAATGGAAGAGGTTGGAAAAGATACAGAGATTTTATGGAAATAAATATCAACAATCTGGCGGCTGTGCCAAGTATTGTATATGGCTTATTGGGCCTTGCATTGTTGATTAATTTTATTGGGTTGCCAAGGAGTGCCAGTTTAGTAGGTGGTATTACACTTGGAATACTTACACTACCAACAATTGTAATCGCCGCTAGAACTGCATTGCGCACTGTGCCACAAAGTGTCAGAGATGCAAGCAATGGATTAGGGGCAAGTAGATTACAAACAACTATATATCAAGTGTTGCCCGCAGCAATGCCTGGTATTATTACAGGCACAATCATAGGAACAGCAAGAGCGATTGGCGAAAGTGCTCCGTTGCTTATGATTGGAATGGTAGCCTTTATCCTCAGTGCTCCAAGTGGCATTATGGATCCAGCTACAAGTTTACCGGTGCAAATTTATTTATGGGCCGATAGTCCAGAAAGAGGCTTTGCGGAAAAAACAAGTGCAGCTATCTTAATACTGATGATGCTTCTTGTTATACTTAATTTATTGGCAATATGGCTTAGAAAAAGGTTTGAAATAAAATGGTAACAGAAATAATGAACAGAGAAACACTGACACTTGATAGTAGTAGTAAAGTAGATATAAGAAACTTAAATATATGGTATGGTGACAGTCATGCAATTATTGACTGTGATTTGAAAATTAGAAAGAACAACGTTACTGCACTTATAGGTCCGAGCGGATGTGGCAAAAGTACACTGCTAAGAAGCATCAATAGGATGAATGATTTTATTGATATTTGTAAAACCACTGGTAGTATTGACATAGATGGAATCGACATTTATCAAACTGCAAATACAAATGTGAATAATTTACGCAAAAGTATCGGCATGGTTTTTCAAAAACCAAATCCTTTTCCAAAAAGCATTTATGAAAATATCGCTTATGGACCAAGACTACATAGAATGGCTGAGAATACAAATGAGCTTAATTTAATCGTTGAAAATAGTTTGAAAAAAGCTGCTTTATGGGATGAAGTAAAAGACAGACTAAATGATAGTGCATTTGGACTTAGTGGTGGTCAGCAACAAAGGTTGTGTATTGCAAGAACTATTGCTGTTGATCCGCAAATTATATTATTAGATGAGCCTTGTAGTGCTTTGGATCCTATTAGTACAAATCAGATTGAAGAACTCATTTTAGAACTTAAAAAGTCCTACACTATTGTAATGGTTACACACAATATGCAACAAGCTAAACGTATCAGTGATACAACTGCCTATTTTCATTTAGGCGAAATATTAGAAGTAGGAACTACTAAAAAAATATTCGGTAATCCAAATCATAGAAAAACAAGAAGTTATGTAAGTGGTGAATTTGGTTAATTTTACGGTAAGGAGGTTACTGCCCCCCCTTATTGTATATTTTTTTGCAAATTTTATAAATACTTCACTACATTTATTTCGCAAGTTTACTTGCAAATTACACTTTTATTAGGAAAAAATGAAATATATTTACGTAATTTTACTATTGCTTAGTATCTGCTGTATTGTTGTAAGAGAAAAAATTGCTCCACAGGATATACAAAGAAATGATTGAGATTTTATTCTTACTAGGCATTAATTTACTGCTAGGTATTAGTGCTGTTGCAGCTTACATATTAGTATTTGACGAAAATAACAATTAATCCATAAAGGTTATGTGTTCAACATAGTATTTGGTGGTTTATTATTTTTAGTAGTAGGTTTAGGTATCTGCCTAGTGCTTACTTTTTTTGTACTATGGCCTATGAGACGAAAACATTTGCATGATTATTGGTGTCATCGCAAAAACATTCCGATTGGAGAGGATCATGGGAATCAAGAACCGCATGTATAATTTTGTTGATTCATGTATGCATAAATTACCATGCACGATCTATGTCAAACCAATCATAAGGAAAGTCTTAGTGATTTTATTTTTCTGGGGCGCTCTTTTGAATGCTGTAGTGTTTATGCTGTTATACATAACACTTTATTATGGATATGATATTTTTGGGCTTAAAGAATTTATAAAACACACATGATTTTCCCAGGTAAATATGTTTGATAATCCCGAAATGATGCTTGGCTTTGGATGGGCCTTAGGTATAGTTGCTGGTATCAACATTGCTCGATTTTGTTGGCCAGACGAAGGCACTTGGTTGGGCGAATTAAGGCAGAAAGAAAAAGATCTTTGGATGAGAATCCGAGAATTGGAACAGAGAGAACACACACTTACACATGGAAAAAAAGAAAGAGAATCATAACAGACTGTTTATCCGCACTATCACATATCAAATATGTGTAATGATTACTTTGGGGATAACAGGCGTTATAGTCAATGTATCTAGAGAACAGATACTGCTTATGATCTTGTCTGGATGGATAGTTGGTTGGACAATGTATCTCCTACATGAAGGAATATGGAACCAAATAAATTGGCAAAGAGGCAGGGACAAAGATTATAAAATTCGATCAATTACTAAAATTGTAACATGGAGGATTATCACAGTAGCCACCGTGTTCCTATGTGCAATGTTATTCAACATGACAACATCAGAGAGCACTAGTTATACCGTGTTATTTAACATAGCAATTATTTTAGTACAATACGTACACGAAAGAGTTTGGAATAATTTTACCTGGGGCAAAATCAAGATAAATATTGAAAAGGAGAACATATGACGATTATGCAACGTCCAGACAAAATTCCAGCTGGTCCTACTGATGGTCGATTCTTTGCAGTCTGTGCTATTGGTGGTTTTGATATACAGGCATATCCAAAATTTAAACATCTAGTCATAAGATTCTTATTAATTAAAGTGAATCGCTGGTATGGTTCTGCGTTTGAAATTCAATGCGGTATCAAAGATGGATCAATAAATTTGAATTATTTTGACTTATTTTTTATGAATTATTTCTATAAGAAAATTACTTCTAATTTAAAATATTACATAACTATTGGACGTAAATTACTCACTCCTTGGCAACTTCTAGACAAGTTATGTGCTGGTTTTGTGACAAGTAAGAAATGGGCAGAATTAGACAAACGCTTTCCTGCTGCATACAAGCGCAAAAAATTTAACACTAATAAAAAAAGCATGTAATGAACAACCTTCAAAAAACACTAGACGAAGTCAAAGAATTATTAAATAGCATAAATTATCCAAAAAAGGAATATGAAAAATCTAGTTCTATTGTTGCTGATAGCAATAAGTCTTACCATGTGCAGCACTCCCAGCCCTGCACAACAAATGTGGCCTCCGCACGAAAAACAAAATTTTAAAGCACAATGTTTGAATTCGTTGAAAGATGATGTATCTTTGCAATCAGCATTTACGTATAATATGTTACGTGAGATCTGCAATTGTGCTGCTGATCAATGGGAATTAAAATACGACTGGGAATCATTTGCCCAAATTTCAGCACCGCCCTTGAGTAAAGAAGCAGCAGAACAATTCTTCAACACGTCATATGCCTGTGCTTTACAAACCCTACATAAATTCAAAGTATAAGAAAGAAAAAGTATGATTACTGAAGGAAAAACAAAAACTTTAACCAAACTGTCAACGGAACAAGCAGTCGCTATATGGCAAGCAAAAGAACCGCCCTATGCGCATCTTATTAATATTGAAACAAAAAATATATTAACAGCAAACGATGCAGCTATAGATAAGACAGCAAATGTTGCACACTACAAAACAAATCAAACTTGTGATATTTTTAGGTTATTAGAGCAAAAAGAAATACAAACTGCTTTTATATCACAGAAAGATGATAACAACTTTATCGCAAGAGAATGTGAAATGCTGCCATATGAATGTGTTACAAGACGCATTGCTTTTGGCAGTTTCTTGAAAAGGAATCCAAATATACAGTCTGGCTTTGAATTTGATGATCTATACAGTGAATTTTTTTATAAACTTGCTGTAGTTCCTACAAATGCTGGGCCAGAAATTATAGACGAATCAAAAGCTAGAGAATTGTATCTACGTGATGGAAAATGGACGCAGCCTGTGTATACTGATCCTTACATTGAATTTGAAAGTACAGTTACAAGTCCTAGTGGCTACAATCTATTATTACATGATGCAAAAAGTGTGCCAGACGAATCAAAAGTTTTAGCATCTGTGCCTTCTTTGATATCCCCATTTGACAAAGAACACATCTTAGAAACTATGCAGAAAGTATTCACAGTGATAGAAGATGCATGGAAAAATTTTAATGTTACTCTAGTAGATATGAAAATAGAGTTTGGTAAATGTAAATCAACAGGCAATATATTAGTTGCTGATGTTATTGACAATGACAGTTGGCGTATATGGCCTGAGGGTGATCCTAATAAACAACTAGACAAACAAAGTTTTAGAGATGGTGAAAATCTAGATACTGTAACTGCAAAATATCATACAGTTTCAGAATACACTAAACAATTTGTTAAATGACTTTTTATATAGCTGCTCCTTTTGGAAATTATATAAAAACAAAAAACACAAGGAGTGTAATAGGCAGTTTTACTTTAGAAAGACGACCTGGACTTTTTAAACAGATTGCCAAGACACTTCGGTACAAGAATGGCACGTGGTATAACACACTCGGTTTGCGTAATCCAGGAATAAAATTTGGGTTAAAATATTATTACAGAAGTACAAAAGATATAATATCTTTAGCTGCCATTGAGCCTGATGATTGGTTAAAACTTAGTGAACTTGTACCGGACGATATAGATTTAGAAGTCAATATCAGCTGTCCTAATATAGATCATTTTTCAGATTATACCAAAGGCATAGAAAATTTTCTTTCTAAGAAAAGAAAGGTCATTGCCAAACTTGCTCCTGGTACCGAAATTGCCACTGTAGGAGCTTTGATAGATCTAGGATTTACTAGTTTTCATTGTTGCAATACTTTGCCGACAGAACACGGAGGCATGAGCGGTAGGAAACTTCGTCCATATGTGATAAATTTGTGTACAGTGATAAAATCTCTAGCACCAGATGCAGAAATTATTGCAGGAGGAGGCATCTATGAAAGACATGACGTTATCCATTACAAAAATTTCGGGGCAACCAGTTACAGTTTAGGCACAGTATGTTTCCATCCTATAAAATTCTATAAATTAATAAAGGATATACGTGGATTATAAAACAGCAGGCGTAAATATAGACCTAGCGGATAGTTTAATTAATAAAATCAGTTCAAAATCAGATCAGATAGGAAAATTTGCAGCTAATTTTACCTTAGACAAAAAATTAAACAGAGACTTAGTTGCAAGTTGTGACGGCGTCGGCACAAAGATCTTACTAGCGTTAGAAGCTAAAAGGAAGTATAATCGGAGTTTAAAAAGCATAGGGCAAGATTGTGTTGCAATGGTAATAAATGACATACTTTGTGAAAATGCTGAACCATTATTTTTTATGGATTATCTAAGCACTAGCAAATTGAACGAATCGGATTATTTAGAAATAATACAAGGTATCCAGGATGGTTGTGAATACGTAAATATACCACTAATAGGAGGCGAAACGGCTGAGCTTCCGGGCATGTTCACAGAAGGCAGTGTTGATGTTTGTGGTTTTGCAGTAGGAACGAAACATTTCCTTGATTTTCCTAAAGTTGAATTAGGTGACCTAGTAATAGGCATCCACAGCACCGGTGTGCACAGTAATGGCTTTAGTTTGGTGAGAAAGTTGCTTCAAGAATATCCAGTCTGTGATGAACACATGGAACAACTTCTAGAGCCTACACAATTATATCATAATCATATCAAGATGCTGCGGTCAAATTTTGTTGATATAAAAGCTATAGCTCATATCACCGGCGGTGGTTTCAGTAATATCAATAGAGTATTGTCCAAGTTGGTCACAGTTCAATATACAAATACTGATCCATTTTACGAGCATGAAGAGATATTTAGATGGATTCAAAATAAAAGTCAATTATCTAACATTGAAATGCAAAATACTTTTAATTGTGGAATAGGCATGATGGTAGTAATACCTGCAACTAGACTAAAAGATATACCATTTTCAGATTATTCTGTACTTGGCAAAATAATACCTTGTTCATAGGAGACCTTAATGCGTATTGAAGAAGATAGAAAATTAGATTTCCAGGATGTTTTACTTAAACCAAAACGCTCAAAATTAACTTCAAGGAAAGATGTTGATCTTACTCGTGAATTTAAATTTGCTAGTAATGCTAAATGGACAGGTGTGCCTGTAATTGCCAGTAATATGGACGGGGTTGGTACATTTAGCATGGCTAAAATACTGCAACAATTCAAAATGCTCACAGTGCTACGTAAACATTACACGATTGATGACTGGACGCAAGCTATGGATAGCGGCATACAGAGTGAGTATGTTAGTGTTTGTGTCGGCACTGGACGAATATGGGACAAAGATGCAGATGATTGGAAAACACTGCAAGCAGTGTTGACTAAGTATCCAACTATTCCGTTTATCTGTGTAGACGTAGCAAATGGCTATCATGAAAATTATTCACAGTTTGTAAGCCGTCTGAGAGACAAATATCCTAGCAAAATAATTATTGCTGGTAACGTAATTACCAGCGAAATGACAGAAGAACTGATTATTCGTGGAGCAGATATAGTTAAATGCGGAATTGGTCCTGGAAGTGTTTGCACAACAAGAATTATGACAGGAGTAGGTGTACCGCAGCTGTCTGGCATTATAGAATGCGCTGATGCTGCGAATGGGGTAGGCGGACATATTATTGCAGACGGAGGCTGTATATATCCAGGTGATGTAGCAAAGGCATTTGCTGCTGGTGCACATTTTGTGATGCTCGGTGGTATGCTAGCAGGACATGATGAATCTGAAATTGAAACAAAAGAGAACAAGATTCAATTTTATGGTATGAGTTCAGACACTGCAATGGAAAGATATGGGTCTCGAAAAGATGGCTATAGGGGGGCGGAAGGAAAAATAGTTACACTTCCTTATAGAGGTCCAGTTGCAAGGACTGTTGAAGAAATATTAGGTGGCGTACGAAGTGCTGCTACTTATATCGGTGCGCAACGGATTAAAGATATGCCAAAATGTGCTACCTTTGTAAAAGTTCATAATGTAGTTAATCACGTTTTTGATAATTTTGAAACAAGTGTATAGTATAGTAGAATTTAACAGAAATGCAGAAATTATCGGTTGCGTAAATTTTGATAAACTTAACGCTGATTCTGCATTAGAAATGTATTGGAATTACAAACTTCCTGATAATATAAATAAGTTTAATGTAGATTATATATCAACAAAAAAAATTTATTACGATTTATCAAATAAGTTCCCTGCAAGAACATTTGAAATAAAACCATTATTGCCAAGGTAGTGCTATGAAAAATAGACAAGTAAGTAAAATAATTTATTTGCAAGCTAAAAATCTTAAAGGAGTACCAAAAGATCATATGGTTTATATACATTGGAAAGACAATTATCCACTAGTTTTACCAAAAAAAGAATCTGGTTTTGAATGGATAAACTCGGTAAAATTGTCCGCAATTTTAGAAAAAAGATATATTTTAGCTGCATAATTAGATTCACATGGAAGAAACAATTTCGGATTGCATTTTAATAAAACTCCAATTAGCCCGGAAGAGACATGACTGGACGGCATATTATAAGTATCTGCATGCCTATTGTCTCCTTCAAATAAATCATAGAAAAAAAATTATTGACAATAAGATCAATTGATGTTATAATAATTGTATAACCCTATACACAAGGTGCTCATGCGACGAAAATTGCGGCTAAAAGAATCAAAACAGCAAAAGTTAGCAGCAGAACACAAACAGTACAACAAGGAAATGCGGCAGATTGGTTGTCATTCTCAGCAAAAGACCTTCAATGATTTTGTGGCTTGGAAGTATGGGTACTATCAACCTCCTCCTTCTAGAGTTGTAGTAAAAGAAGAACCAATCTATGTCAGAGAAACAGTATCCGCACCAAGTCGGAACAGTGGGATTTTGAATCAATGTAAGCAAACAGTAGAAAGGGTATATACTGGTGATTTAGTAACTGGAGTAGCAACCATGCACAAAAGTAATGCAGTCCCTGTGATAAACAAATCACAGGCTGCAGATTTAGCAACAATGAGAAGATAAATTATGATTATTTATGTTGATATAGATGGAACTATATGCACAGAGGTCCCTGATCAGGCTGTTGGCACGGAGCTTGAAAAAATCGAGTTGAAGAAAAATTATATGGATGCGCAACCCTTTATGGATCGCATTTCCTACATAAACAGTCTATATGACAAAGGACATACTGTTCACTATTGGACTGCTCGAGGAGCTAGATCAAATATAAATTGGTTTCACCAAACTATGGCTCAATTAGAATCATGGGGTTGCAAGTATCACGGATTAAGTGTTGGAACTAAGCCGCATTTTGATGCATATATCTGCGATAAAAGTTTCAATGCCGATAGTTGGTTCAGACATCAGGCTGTACACAAAGATCTGTTGGTATAGAATCCACTTGCATGTTTTTATATTCCTGTTATAATAAGTAAATACATTCAACTAGGAGATCATATGGCTATTGCAAAAAAACAACGAAGCGTAAAACGAGGCAATGCAGGCATCATAGCCAAATCGGCTGTACGTAACAAAAATGTAGAGCCGATTTGGTCCGGATGGGAAAGTATGTCTGGTGAGGCTTTTTACAGGCACAAACAAGACGGCATGCGATATTACTACACAACCTTCAAACTTGCTGCTCTACTACCAAATGTATACGCATGGATGAAGGATAACGATTACAGTAAAGATGACATATGTGCCGCTAAGGCTGCAAACAATGGGGTAATCCCAGCAAATGTGGCCATCTACGCACGTATGTTAGACAATGGTATGCCGGATTATAATACTAAGGAACAAAATTATTACGAACAAATGCCAGGTCTAGGTAATCAAGTTAAGCCTGTTACTGAATATATGCGGGAAAAAATCAAGTATGCAATCATCAATGGTCGCATTAACATAGCAAGCAAGCCAACTACTGATGAAGATGAAGAAGTAAAATTGTATGTGCCTACAATCCAAGAAAGAATTGCAGAGCAGGTTGGTACAATGAGTGAGGATATTGATGATTGGTTAGATAGTTTTCAAGACAATAAGAAAAAGTTTAATCCTAATGGATTTGATTTTAAGAAATATTTCACAGCAAAAGGAGTGACGCAAGCCCATGCAAGAAAGCTTAAGAAATTTTACTGTGAACAATTAAACGACTTCCAAGAATTGGCGCAGATGCCAACAGCAGGGCAACTTAAAAAGATGTCCGAAACTGAAGTTGATCAATGGATACAGTTAAAAGAAGGATATAGTCATTTTTCCAAGAATGATGTTGCAAAATATACCAGTGCTATCCAAGGTGTGATTTCTGCACTAGATTTTGTGATTGAAGCAAGCAAAGCACAACGTAAAACTAGGAAACCTAAACCAAAAAGTGCAAGCAAATTAGTAGAAAAACTTAAATTTTGTGTGAAAAATGAGAGATTCCAAGTGGCTAGTGTAGCACCAGAAAATATCATTGGAGCCAATGAACTTTGGGTTTTCAACACAAAATATAGAAAACTAGGAAAGTATATTGCAAAAAATATTGATACTACAGGACAAGGAAGGCAAGGAGCAGGACTATCAGTGAAAGGTGCAAGTATTATAGATTTTGATCCACAATTAAGTGTACAAAAAACACTAAGGAAGCCGTTGGATCAATTGAAAGAATTCAAAACAGCAGGCAAAGTGAAATTACGCAAATTTTTAGATGAAGTCCCAACTACAGATACATTACTAAACGGTCGTTGTAATAACGATACAATTCTTTTAAAAGTGCAATAATGGCAAAATTTATTTCAACAAAAACATATGGCAATGATCAAGGATTAAGTTGTTGCTTTCGACAATGGGCATCGACCCATTCTCATTGCTCCTTGTTACATGGATATAGCATAGGAGTGAAATTAACATTCGAATGTGATTACCTGGATGATCGCAACTGGGTGCAAGATTTTGGTGGGCTCAAAAAATTCAAAGAATGGTTAAAATATATGTTTGACCATACATTGTTAGTAGCAGAAGATGATCCTTTATTAGATAAATTCATTGAATTAGACAAAATCCAAGGTGGTTGGGAAGATAAAGGCATAATGGATCTAAGGATAGTGCCCGGAGTTGGCTGTGAAAAGTTTGCAGAATTAATACATAACACTTTGTCTGAAATGTTACATGCTGATAGAGATACTTCATTAAACAAAAGTGTATGCCTGAAATCTGTGGAAGTATTTGAACATAGTGCAAACAGTGCTGTATATGAGGTATAGTATAAGTGAAATTAGATAAGACACACTATAGCAAAGAAAAATTTCAAAATATACTAGCAGAACGCCGCCTAGATAAAAGATATAAAAAATTGCTTGCCTCAATAGAAGATAGTGTGCCTACTGAACGTAACTATTTGTGTTTAAAACATGGAAATAAATATTCAGCTGATTATGTAAATAT
>MDTB01205514.1_pt1 | contig 10911 bp, 9 predicted proteins | sample 811161 | NCBI WGS metagenome assembly MDTB01 (sample SAMN05326650, study PRJNA326480) | marine metagenome | isolation source: seawater | place: Mediterranean Sea | collected 2009 | reverse complement strand
TATTGAATATTTAAACCCAGTTAGATTTGTTATTTTATTAGACAAATTATTTTTAACAAAAATATCATTTATTAAATCATATATTTTTTGTTCTGGAAAAATAACTCTTTCGAAGTACTTATTCTTTTTTTTTACCTCAAATTTGTCAATATTAATGCAGTTAACATCAATATCTTTAAATGTATGTACAAACTGGTAGTTTTGTATTTTTTTATTTTTAAAAAATATGTTTTCATACAAGGTAAAAAGATATGAGTATATGAAACAAATTAATCTGTAAAAAAACATCATACTATAATTTAAAATCTATTTTTCTATTATTGAAAACGCCATGAATATCAAAAAAAATATTATTTTTTTTTAAAAGATTATTAAAAAAATTAAATCCTTTTAATTTTATTTTTTTATGGGAAACTAAAATTAAAATTCCGTCAAAGAAATTTTGATATTTAGAGCATTCATTAAAATTATTTATTTGTTTTGAATTTTTAATTTTTATATTTTTGATTGGATCAAGGGTATAAGTCTTGCAACCATTTTTATTTAAGGAATTGATAATTTTAATTGATTGACTATTTCTAACATCTGGCACATTTTCTTTAAACGTTAGACCAACGACTAAAATTTTACTTCTATTTATTAATATTTTCTTCTCTTTTAAGAAAAATAAAAATTTTTTTGTAATATAGTCACCCATATTGTCGTTTATTTTTCTTCCTGAAAGAATGAATTTAGTTTTAAAATTAATATCTGAAGCTTTGCTTGCTAAATAATATGGATCAACACTTATACAGTGACCTCCAACAATTCCTGGTTTAAAATTTATAAAATTCCACTTTGTAGATGCAGCTTTTAATACTTTCCTAAAATCAATATCTAGCTTGTTAAAAAGCATAGATAGTTCATTCATTAATGCAATATTAATATCTCTTTGGATATTTTCTATAATCTTAGCGGACTCTGCAATTTTGATATTTTCTACCTTAATAATTTTTTTATTTGTAACTTTGGAGTAAACTTTTTCTATTTTTCGAAGAGCAATTTTATTTGATCCAGAGATAATTTTATTTATATTTTTCAAAATATGTTTTTTATCTCCAGGATTAATTCTCTCAGGAGAAAATCCACAAAAAAAATCCTTATTAATTTTCAATTTAGAATTTTTCTCTAGTAAAGGAATACACACTTCTTCGGTGCAACCAGGATATGTCGTGGACTCATACACAACTACGTCATTTTTTTTTAGTAACTTACCTACTTTTATTGATACACTAATAAGAGGTTTTAAATTTGGTTTATTTTTTTTATCAACAGGCGTTGGTACAGTTACAATAAAAAAATTTGTGCTTTGAATATCTTTTGAATTAAAAGTAAAGTTTAAATTTCTTCTTTTCAATTGATCAGAACTTACTTCGTTCGTGCTGTCAGTATATTTTTTTAATTCTCTAATTCTGTTCTTATCTATATCATAACCAATGACATTGAATTTTTCAGATAATTTTATTGCTATTGGTAAGCCAACATATCCCAATCCTAAAACACAAATTTTTAATGGCATTGCTAACTATATTTCTCAACTATTAAGTTTTTTATTTTTTCTATTTTTATTTCTTTAGGTATAACGGTATCCTTCCAAAATATATATCCTTTTTCATCGTGCATACCATTTTTTATAGCCACAAAATCAGTATAGTCTTTTAATATTATTTCTTTATTGGATATTTCATTTTTAACTTTTTCATTTTTAATTTCTTTATTAAAAACCAAGCTTAAAAATAAGTTAGAATTTTGAATTTGAAGATCGCCAAAAATTTTGTCATCTTCTAATGTTTTTATATTTTTAATTATTTCAAATGCACTGTTTACTTCATTTTTAGATTTAAATTTTAAGATGAAGTCTCTAGACATTAATTCTTGAACTTCAATTATATTTAAACCAAAAAAAGAAAAAAAAGATTTATGATTTTTAAGTCTATAATAAAATTTTACTTGATCGTAAGGAACCTGTCTTAAACCAGTTGCTATTAAGATATCAAATCTTTCTGAAATAGAAAAATAGTCTTTTAATATTTTATCAAATAAAATTAAACCATCTTTTAAAGGATCATCTTGTGAATTTATATACCATGTAGGATTATTTTTCCTACCTTCTAAAGAATTAAAAAAATAATGATGCTGTATATGTGCAATTGAGTTAAAAAAAATATTTGTAAAATCAGTGTTATTTTTTTTCAATTTATTCATATGAAAATCATGTAAAAATAAATCTAAAAACAAAGATCTAAACCATTTTTTTTTAATGCTTTTTAAAAAAATAATAAAATAATTGAAATAATTTTTAATCTTAGCAAATCTAATAAAAGTAATGAAAAAATAAAATAAGTTTTTTATATCGATTTTTTTTCTTGCATTATCTTTTACCATTGCAGAAATAGATTTTGATAATACTTTTGACCAAATATCATTATCTGATATTGTTTCTGTCCATGGGTCTGGAATAAAGTAATCAGGATTTTTAAGATTATTAAAAATATTCATTGCTGAGACAAGGCCAACTTTAAAGCCTTTCTTCTCAATTATTTCAAAAATATTTTTATCATCAGTATTAATTTTTTCACCTAATCTAAATACATTATGTTCACTGGATGTTAAACCATAGTAAAATGAAATCCATTGTATCCAGGGTTCTAGAAATTTATACTCTTTTTCGCTATGAGTATAAGACAAATTTTTTTTGATTTCTTCTAAATTTTTTAAATTATATTTTTTAATATAGTAATCAATAACATCGAAATTTAGCTCATTTAAGGAAATAACAATTAATTTCTTTTTAATTTTCATAAAGATTAAATATTTTTTTTGTCACTAGTTTTAATGATGAATTTATCCTAGCAAATTTTTTTGCATTTTTAGAAAAAGAATTTCTTAAATTTTTATTTTTTATTAACATCTCTATTTTTAAAGATAAATCTTTATAATCTTTTAGCTTTACCAATAAACCTGTTTTATTGTTTATTATAGCTTCTTTGCAACCAACGGTATTTGTTACTACTGAAGGAATTCCTGCAGCAGAAGCCTCTAAAACTGACTTTGGCATTCCTTCTCGATAAGATGGTAAGCAGAAAATACAAGAATTCTGCAAAATACTTGCTACATTTTCCTTATAACCCTTATAAAATATGATTTTATTTTTAATTAATTCTTTAAAATTATTTAAATTAAATTCGTCATGACTAAGATAATCCTTGGCTCCATAAATAAGGAAATTCCAATCTGGGTATATTTTTTTAAGTAATATTGCTGCATTTATAAACTCCGTTATGCCCTTATTTTTTACGAGCCTAGCTGAAAAAACTATATTTTTATTTTTTTTTATTTTAAGTTTATTGAATTTATTTAAATCAATTCCTGAGCCACCTGTAATTAATTTTACCCGATCTCTTAAATTATATTTCTCTTTTAAAAAAAGATAATCATCTTTATTTTGAACAATAACTTTTAATTTTTTGTTTAAGAATATAAAACTTAGTATTTTTGTATAAAAAAATTTTTTTACAAGATTAACAAAACTAAGATTACCACTAAATAAAAACCCCATTCCTGAAAAAGAAATGATAGTTAATTTAATTTTAGAGAAATTTGATACAATACCACCATACAAATTTGTTTTTGGTGCTACAGTATGAAAAATATCAGGTTCATATTTTGAAATAATATTTTTTAATTTTAATATAGAAGAAAAATCATTAAATAAATTTAATTTATAGCTGTTAAAATTTAAGATTTTATGAGGAATTTTTTTTTTTTTTATAACTTTTAAGGCTTTTTTTTCCATTTCAATTGAAGAACTTTTTCCTGTTACTAATAAAAAATCATATTTTCTTTTTTTTGCTTCAAGATAAATATTTAATCTATGAGATATAAAAAAAGATGCATGATTACATAAAAAAAGAATTTTTTTTTTCATTTAAAAATTTAATTTTTTAAATATTTTTTCTGGAATTAGGTTAATTATGAACATTATAATTTTCCACTTAAATGGAAAATAAATTTCTTTTTTATTTTCTATTGCAGTCACAATTTTTATCGCAACTTTTTTTGGACTTGAATTTAGAAATTTATTAATCTTTTCCTTTTTAGTCATTCTAGTGTTTACGAAACCCAAAATAATTGAAGTAAATGTAATATTCTCTTTTGAGTATTTTTGCCTTAATCCAGAAAAAAAAGTGGTAATTGCTGATTTAGATGCACCATAAATATAGTTTTTTGCTCTTCCCCTGATTCCTGCAACTGAAGAAATGATAGAAATATTTCCGTCTATTTTATTTGATAAATAAAAGTCTATTACCATTTTTGATAAAATAGCAGGATCTAAAAAATTTACTTTAACTATCTTTTCAAAATCTTCAAAGAAATTATAATCTAAATTACTTTTACCCATATAACCGTTAGCAATTATACAAATTTCTGGAGATGGTTTCATATTAGATATTCTTTCACTAAATTCTTTATGATTTTTTGGATCAAATTTATAAACTTTACACTTTTCTTTAAATAAATTATTTTTATTATGTAATATCAAATCTTCATCATTGCGTGTCATTAAATGAAGAAAATATTTTTTTTCCAAAAACACATTTGAAATTTCTTTTGCAATATCAGAATTAGCACCAATGATTAAAACTGTTTTCTTCATTATATACCAATTCTTTGTGATTGATTTGAGGACAATTTATATAAATTATTTTTTTTTCTAATTTTTAAAAAAATTTTACTATCCTTATACATTTTTCTAAAGTTTTCTTTATTTAAAAAATTATCTTTTGCTAAATATATTTTTCCATTTTTTGAAATAACTATTTTATCTAATTTATTAATTACTCTTTTTAAATTAGGTTTCATGGGAATATCTAATGCTAATGAAATTCCATCGAGTGAAAAAGAAATTAATCCTTTATCTTTTTTCATATTTTTTAAAACTGCAAGATAAGGTGTTAATTTTTCACTTCTCAGTATAGATAATATATTTTTAATCTCTTTTTCTGCGATTAAATACGGGAGAACAAATTGATACTGAACAAAACCTTTTTTTCCATAAAATTCATTCCAATTTTTTATATAATCAAGTGGATAAAAAAAAGAATTTATATTTTCTAAAGATTTTTTTTTTGTATTTTTTTCATAATGAAATTTGATTATATTAAAACATTTAACAATCAAAGAATTTAAAAAAAAACTAATAAATTTCATAATAAATTTATTTACTTTAATTTCATTTTTAAATTGAAATTTATGAGTATTTATAATTTTTTTTTTTGAATGATTCCCAACATAAAGAATAGAATTTAAATTCGTTTTATTTAGGCTAAAGCAATCTATCCATGCAACTGAATATTTCATTTTTGATTTTCTTATTGCAATGATTAATTCTCTTAAATCTTTAAAAAAAAATTTTTGCTGCTCAATATTATTATTAAAAATCTTTATCAATTTAAATTCTATTTCGGATATAAAGCCTGTTAAACCCATTCCACCACAAGTTGCTAGAAACATTTTTTTATTTTTTTTATTTGAAAGTTTTAATTTTTTCTTGTTTGGCAATATAATCAAAATACTCTTCACATAGTTTATAAAACAACCATCATTATGTTGATTTTTACCGTGTACATTTGAAGCGATCATACCTCCTAAAGTTACATACTTTGTTCCTGGAGAAACAGGAACAAACCAACCTTTTGGAATTATAAAGCTTAATAAATCTCTTAAAGTTATACCTGATTGAACTTTAATAGAACCTTTTTTCTTATCAAAAAAAATAATATTATTATGTTTTAAATTACTAACTGTTCCTTTTGGTTGTATAGCACTATCCCCATAGGATCTACCGTTGCCTCTTATAATAAACTTATTATTTTTAAAAATATTCTCTAAATTTTTTTCATTTTTAAATTGATAACTTTTACATAAAATATTCTCTATATTTCCCCAACCTGAGATTTTTTTATATTTCATTTTTTATTTAGTAGGCCTTAATAAAGAAAAGACTTGATAAAAAAATAGATAGTATAATCCATTTGTCCAAAATAACATATAAGGTAGGATCATCATTAATTTTTTTATTAATTAAATCTTTGCTAATTTTATTGATTAAGAAAATTAGAGTTATAGATATAGGTATCAAATAATAACTATTATCATATAGCTTCTTTGAATTATCAGAGAAAATATACATTGCGAAAACTATAGCAGTCAAATAGCCCAAACTTATAAATAATTTTTGTAATCTTTTAAAATCTGGAATTTTATAGACTCTTCCATATTTTGACAGATCTTTATATTTTATTATTTCATTTGCACGCTTAAGACAAGAAAATGAAATAAAAAATAATAAAGAACAAATTAAAAGCCAATGACTTAAAGGTAAGCCGCTAGCTACACTACCTATAAAAATTCTTACTATATAAAAAGAAGACAAACATAAAATATCTAAATATTTTATTTTTTTTATAAACTTTGTGTAAATTATATTTAAAAAAAAATACAAACAAAAAGTAAAAATTAATAAAAATTCGTAATTTATAAAAAAATTAATTAAATTAAATACTAACAAAAAGTAGAAAATTGTCTGTGCTTTTTTAAATTTAATTTTTCCAGATGCTATTGGTCTATTTTTTTTTGTTGGATGATTTTTATCATTATCATAATCATTTAAATCATTATAAATATAGACAGTTGAGCTTAATATCGAAAATGAAAAAAAAGTATAAACTAAAAATATAAAATTGAAATTATTCCAATCATGTGAAAAAAATAATGGAGTAAATATTAATAAATTTTTAATCCATTGATTAATTCTAAATAAATGAAAAAGTAACATTTAATTTTTGATTAAATTATTAATTGTTAAAAAGTAAATAAATAAGAGAATTAAAAAACTTATAAAAAAGTTTAAGCCAATAAAAATAAAAACATGAGGAATAATAATCAAAAATGTTAGATAAAAAATAGTTTTATTATATCCATATTTATTCATTATTATATGATGTAAATGATTATTATCAGGTAAGAATATTTGTTTCCCATAAAATTGTCTCATGAAAATCACTCTTAAAGTGTCTATAACTGGAAAGAATAAAATTAAAACTATATGATCGGAATAATAAATATCAGTATTGTTGTGTACTCTAATTAAATAATATCCAAAAATAAACGACAACAGATAGCTTCCATTATCTCCTAGAAAACTTTTATTTTTAAAGTTAAGAAAGGAAAAAAATACTAAACCTATTATTATAGAAAGTATAATTAGGTTGTAAAATTGAAGATTAAAAAAAATAATTAAAAAATTTACCAAATATAAAATCGAAGATTGAAGGTTAATGCCATCATACATGTTTAAGGAGACAATTAGAAAAATATAGCAACCTATTGAAAATGGGATGGATAATTGATTAAAGTTTATTGGATCTTTTAAAAAAGAAAATTTAAAGCTTTCAATGACTGCTACATTATCATTTATACAAATAAAATATATTAAAATTGTTAATACAAGTAATCTTTTTAGTGGACTTAAATTTTTTCTATCATCTAAATACCCCAATGTAAACATAGATGACGTTACAAATAAAAATACAATAAGACTCTTATAATTATCTATATACAAAAATTTTTCCATGAAATTAAATTCTCTGTGAATTAAAACAAAAATAATTGATATTAAAAAATTGAAACAAATAATCACTCCACCAAGCAAAGCAACAGGGGCTTTGTGTATTTTTCTTTTATAATCTGGAAAATCATAAATATTAAAGAAATTAGAAATTCTTTGAAAAAAAATTACAAAAAGTAAATTTATAAAAATTAATAGTATGGCTAAAGTAAAAATTTTATCTAAGTACATTTCTTAACTTTATTAAATATATTATTGGTAAAAAAGATAATATTGTTAACCAATTATTAAAAAAATTTCCAGTAGGTACTAATGGAAAAAAATTAATTATTAAAGCACCAATAAAAACAATATAAAAATTCTTTTGTTTAGTTTGCAATCCTTGATTATTTAATACTCTAACTAAAGTTACAAAAAATAGTATATAACCAGTAAATAAAAAACTTAATCCAACTAAACCCACTTCAGCAAGAAGCTGGATATAATAATTATGCGGGTGTGAAGAACAACTCCACCTATTAATTCCATATAAATCTTCTCCACATAATTTTCTAAATGATTTTGGTCCCGCTCCAAAAAGTAAGTTGTCCTTAAAAATATTTAATGAAGTTTTGAAATAATTTTCGTGAGTAGAAGAAAAGAAAAAAAATTTATCATCAGATGAGCATTCTTTTAAATTTAAATTTTCAGATTTTAAACATTTATCTTCATTAAAATCTTTTAAAATTATTTGATTTTCATTAAAATAATTTTTTGTTAATGAATTTTTTCCAATTAATTCAAATATTGTCTTATCAATTATCCTATCATAAACATTTTGATTATTAAAAATAATTAAAATTAATGAGATTATACCAAAAAATGAAATAATTAGTTTTAATTTGAAACTTACTTTTATAAAAATAAACAAATATAAAGAAAATAATAAATATAAAAATAAAGCTGATCTTTCACCACTTATAAGTACAACTATTAGGTTCAATAAAATAACTAAATATATTAAAAATTTTAAGTTGTTTTTCAAATTGTCAGTAAATAATATTGCAAAACAAAATGGTGTAATTTTACATATAAAACTTCCCAATATTAACTCTTCCCCAAATATACTTGAAATTCTACCTTCATCCTGGACAATCATGCCAAAAATATTTGACCCAAAAATAAATTGAAATAAAGAATCTATTATTAAAAAAATATTTATAATTAAAAAAACTTTTAAGAAATATTCTTCTAATTTTAAATTAAAGATCAAATAATATAATGAAAAAAAATAAATAATATATCTAAAATAAAAAACAGAATAAGTATAACCTTCATCAAATCTTTGAAAGATAATGAAAGAAAATAATAGATAAGCACTAAACCCAAAAAAAAATTTAAAAAAAATATTGTTTAAATTATTTTTTAAAGTTTCTTTTTTCTCATCGTAAAGAAATATTATTGTAGTTATTATCAAAATAATTTCTAAAATTAATGGACCGACTAAAAAAGATATTGGAGTAGAAAGAATTAATATTTTTTTATAATTCAAGTTTTTTACCATCTTTTTTAATTTCAGTGTATATTGCAAAAATGAATAGTGTCAAAATCACATATTTATACCTCGCAATTGTACCATCAGAAAAAACTAGTATAGAGTACAAACTTAGACTGTAAAAAGTTGAAAATATCCAAAATATAAATTTTTTTTTATTTTCTTTGTATAATTTTTTAAAAAGTAAAATTAATAAACCGTATATAAAAATATTTTCTAGAAATTGAAATAAAATCATATAATTTTTTATATTTGGAAAAGGTGAAAAAATAAATTTATACAAGTCTAAAATTAAAATTTGAAAGAAATAAATATTGAAATTAATTTCTTCATAAGATTTTAAAGATGTATTTGCTTCCTCAAAAAAACCAAACCTATATTTATTCAAAAGTTGTAGACAATAATCAAAATTATAAATGGATAAAAATAAAAGAAAAATTAATATAGCTATATTGAAAATTCTTATTTTGTCTTTTCCAAAAAAAATAAAATAAGTTAAAAAAATTGTTGCAAATAGGAAAAAATTTATAATTTTTATAAATAATGTGAGTATTATTAAAACTAATGAAATAAAATAATTTTTTTTAGTCAAAAAATATACAAATAAGAAAGCTAATATTAAAGAAAGAGTGTCTTTTAATGAAATTGATGAATAAAAGAATATGCTTGGCCAGATATTTATTAAGAAAAAAATATTTTTATCAATAGCTTTTTTATGGAATAAATATATTGTTGTTAAGCCTAATAAACATTTATTAATAAACCCGATACTGTTAATTGTTTCAATAAAAGGTATTGGGAATAAACCATAAATTATTGATGGAAGTATAACAGTAAATTTTCCAATCTCTCTCATTCTCCCAAAAATATCAAAATTTATTTCACGTATTTTTTGAGCGCCTGTAAAATATTTAACTTGGTCAGGCATATACCACCACTCTAAGAGTAAATGATTAAATAAAAAAGGACCTAATGAACAAACTGATACCCATAAAAACATTTTTTCATCAATTATTTTTTTTGAAAAAAAAATACTAAAAATTAAAATAACAAATACGTAATCAGTAAAATCAAAAAAGAAGTTGCGCAAATTAAGGGTATGTACTAAATGTAACATTATCTGATTAACATTAAGATAAAATGAATATATCAATTAATAAAAAAAAAATAGTCCTGAATTTTTTTATATCTCTAATTCTCTCTATAACTATAACTCTTCTAAATGAGCAATTGCCTAAAAAAAAATTTTCAGAGTATAGGGTTTATGCTAATTTAAATGAAAATATAAGATTATTAAATTTAATTTTACCTCCAGACAAAAGACACTCTCTTAAAACAATACTACTATCAGAGAATAAAAATATTGCCTATAAATTTCAGTCAAATATTAAAACTATAAATAATTGCTCAATTGCAGTTGTGGGTAATGATAGAATTATAAACGCAGAAATAAACCCATATTCTGTTTATTTAGAATTTATTGTAGATGAAAACTTTAATGAAGATAAATGTGAAAAAGTTATTTTATTTCAATTAAATGAGATGTTTAATGTTTTTTTTCAATCATTATTACAAGATCAAATTCAATCTTATGACACTAATCTAGAAGCAATTAAGAAATCTGAAAACAATAGATCCGAGATAATTGAAAATATATTGAACGAATTAAAAAAAGAAAATAATAAAAACATTAATATTAATTTATTAC
>MDTB01116645.1_pt1 | contig 10911 bp, 6 predicted proteins | sample 811161 | NCBI WGS metagenome assembly MDTB01 (sample SAMN05326650, study PRJNA326480) | marine metagenome | isolation source: seawater | place: Mediterranean Sea | collected 2009 | reverse complement strand
TTTATTTATGTTTACCGCTTTCTGAAAAAAACCAATTGCTTTGTTAGCTTCTCTATTCATAAAACAGAGACCCAAATTATTTAGCGCTTGGTATGATCTTGGCTCGATTCTTAGCGCAATCTCATAATTTGAGGTAGCTTTGTCAATTAAGTGTTTTTCACGATAAATATTGCCGAGAGCTACATGTACCTTTTCATTGGATGGATCTAATTTAATTGCTTTATTCAAAGATACTAACGCCTTTTCGTGACGTCCCTGCAATCGGAATATCTCTGCTAGATTAATATAGCTTTCCAGAAAACCCGGTTTTACCTTAATCACCGCTTTCAAAAGCTTTTCAGCCTCGGTTAATTTTTTTCTTTCAGTTAAAATCACGGCTTTGTTATTTGAACAGGGTGCATAAAGAGAGTCCTCATTTTCAATTGCAGTTAAAGTTTCTTCTGCGTCCTCGAGTCTTCCTAATTCGATCAATAGCATAATCAAATTTAAGTATGCGTCCCAATAATCTGGTTTTAATTTAATCGCTCTTTGGATATTTCGAATTCCTTCTGAAACATCTCCTTCCGCTGCCAGGACTAAACCCAAATTGTTGTGTGCAGAGGGATAATCAGGAAATATTTCAATTGCTCTTTTGTAATGTCTTACAGCCTCGGTGACATTCCCGATATTTTGATAAGCAGCTGCGCAGAGATTAAATAGCTCGAAAGCCTCAGGCGCTTGAAGCAATATTGGTTTTAACAAATTGATGACTTGGTCGAATTTTTTTCCTGAATATAGTTGATCTATTTGTTCTAATTCTGCTAACCAAAATTCACGCCTGATAGTATCCCTTAAAACCCGCAAGCGATCTGCCTTTGGCACTATTTTTTCAGCAGACTCAATAATCTGAAGTGCCTGAGAGAGCCTCCCCAATTTGAAGTTCGCATTCGCATAGGACAGCCAGTATTGCTCTTGAGAAGGATTCTCATCAACCGCTTTTTTGAGAAAAGGCAGTCCCTGTTCGGCCTTAGCTAAATCTAACGCAAGTACACCCATGTTGTGATTGGCATCTGGATTATTTGGTTGAGCCTTCAAAATAGAAGTATAAAGCTGATCGGCGTCCCTGAACCTGCCCGACTTGTGTGCCTCGATCGCTAGTTTTAGTGCCTCTTCTACTTTCATCTTTTTAGCCTCAACATAATTTTAATTATTAAAGAGCTCTTAATCCAATGAATTTTTTGGGCTTTAAATAGCCGAAATGCATATTTCAATTGGCTAAGGATGATGCAAAAGGTTGACTCCCGCTTATTTCAATAACCCGGTTTTTTCCAATCTAAAAACAAAGACAGGATAACTTTTTCTCAAGATGTTGAGATTTCCTATTTCGATCCCAACAGAACAAGATCACATTCTGAGCAATCGATCTCACTTAACAAAAAGTTTTTCATAGGTGATAATATCTGGAGTTCGAAATTTGACAAGACAAATACTAGAAAGGTTGTCGAGCCTAGGAAGGATAATGAAAAAATATCCTAATATTTGACGGGTTCTTAGAAACGAGCACTGGGAATAAACCGAGTTCAGGGTGCTGGAGGAGGTTTGTAATAAATATGTGGGAAATTGCGATGTGCGAGCAGCACTCTTCTTATCGAGCTAAATGGCACTTGAATTGGAATAAACTATGGACATCGGGTCTTTAATTAAACCTTAAAATAAGGACAAAAATGATTAAAGAGGTTTCGAAAAGTGTTAGCGCTAAACTAGCTAAAGCTATCGATGCCCAGAAAATAGGATCGCTAGAGGATGCAGAAAAACTTTATAAACAGATACTCGCGCTAGCTCCAGAACAACCTGAGGCGAATCACAATCTAGGCATACTAGTAGCCCAAAATGGTAGGTTTGCCGAAGCAAAACCGTTTTTCGAAATAGCGTTGAAGCAGGATCCCTCTCGCGAAAATTATTGGGTCAGCATAATAAGGCTGCATCTCAGGCTTGGGGAAAACAACACCGCTGTAAATCTGCTGAAAGAAGCAATAGGTCAAGGAGTGACGGGTCCTTTGTTAGATGAGCTCAACGATCAGATAAATACTGAATCGGAGCAATATCGCGAGGATACGGGTTCAGCATTACATGGAACGGAAAGAGAAAAGTTACTAGGGCTCTTCGATCAGGGCAAATACACCGAACTAATACCAAACTTGCAAGATGTTATTGCTTCCAAGCCTGATGACGAATTCGCACTAAGTATGCTTGGCGTTGCAAATATCGAAACGAGCAATTTTCAAAGTGCGATAGAGCATATCGAAGCGGCGCTTAAGATATATCCTAATTCAATTCAGAATTGGTTGAACCTTGGGATCACGCTTCAAAAACAGGACAAATTTTATGAAGCGACCGAAAAATTTGAAAAAGTCGCAGAAATAGATCCAAACGATTTCAGGTCTTATTTTTATCTAGGATTATTGTCACAGAAAATTGGCAACGACGAAAAAGCGCTCAAAAGCTATTCCAAAGCTATCAACCTTAACCCCAGTCACTCTGACAGTTATAACAATAAAGGTAATATCCTTTACGAAAAAAAAATGTGGGAAGAGGCAAAAGAGAGTTATCTAAAGGCAATACAGCTTAATCCGAAGTCAGCACATGCGCTTAACAATTTAGGTAATATTGAAAAATCACTGGGTAATGTTGATAAGGCTCTAGAGCACTTCATTGCAGCTACGGAATTAGGCCCAAAAAATCCCGAAACTTTTTTTAACGTCGCCGTTATTTTTTTGAGAAAAAAAGATCCTTTGAACGCCGAGGGTTACAACAATAGGGCACTGAAAATAGACAGCGACTTCGTTCCAAGCCTAGCACTAAAGGGCAGAATTCTTTCTGAGATGGGGAATTTCGATGCTGCTGTATCGACTTTCAAAACAGTAATAGAAAGACATCCCGAGTTTAGTCAGACTTTTATTTATGTTGGGCAACTCTTCAAAGATTCAATCGTCAGCTTTTATTCTAAAGACTCTGAACTATTAATGGCCAAGCTATTTGAAAACGGCACAGCCATCCGTCCAGCCTATGTTAGATCAAACATAGTAAGACTTTTGATGCTTGATCCAAATTTAATAAAAATACGGCAAGATTTTTCCAACGATAAAAACGATCTATATCTCCCTGCGCATCTTCGCGGTCTCGGGGAGAAACGTTTGATGAACGTTGCGATGAGAATTACGCCGCTTACTTCACTCACGATCGAGGAATTTCTCTTAAGCGTTCGGAAGTCCTGTCTGTTCGCCGCAGAAAAAATAGAAATACTGAGCAGCGACCTAAGATTTTTAATCTCCCTAGCCCTTCAAGCCGATCTGACTGAATATATCTATCCGCAAACAGAAGAAGAAGAAGCTTTAGTTGCAAAACTCGAAAAAAAAATTAGCAGTATCCTGAATTCTAAGCAACAACCAACAGACCAAGATGTCTTGATTTTGGCTTGCTACACTGCGTTAAACAAGGTCGAATCAATTAAGTTGTTAGTTCCAACTCGACTAACAAAAGAGGTGCTCAAACGCCAGATAAGTCACACAGAGGAAGAGATAGCTCTGAGAGCGATTATTCCCTCACTAGGTGCAGTGAATGATGAAACCTCAAATCTGGTTAAACAACAATATGAGGAGAACCCATTTCCAAGATGGTTACAGGACGGTTCATCAGTTAGCATAACCTCCTTCCTGGAACTATATCTTGAAGGGACAGGTCTGAAAATAGATCAGCTTGAGACTGTTCCAAAAAATCCAAAAGAACTGTTAATTGCTGGATGTGGAACGGGCAGACAGGCCATTAACAGAGCCAAAATTCTGAACGAATGTTCCATATTGGCAGTTGATATTAGTCTAAACAGCCTTTGCTATGCCTTGAGGAAAACTCAAGAGTACAAGATCAAAAATATTGAATACCTTCAAGCCGATATTTTAGACTTACACCACATCAACAAACGCTTCGATGTCATTGAGTGCGGCGGTGTTTTGCATCACATGTCTGATCCAAAAAAAGGTCTTGCAAGCTTGACAAGGCTACTCAAACCTAATGGATACATGCTCTTGGGGCTCTACAGCAAGCACGCAAGAGGGCAAAAAGGGTATAACATAGTCGACATCATTGACCTAGCTAAGACTCTGGGCGTAACGGAAGATCTAAGGTCGATCAGAGCGTTTAGACAGAAGCTCATTCGGTTGAATGAGGATAACAAAGATGCTTGGGGCATTGGTAATTTCCAAGACTTTTACTCGACAAGTGAGTTCCGCGATCTTTTTTTACATCGGCACGAGATACGAATGGGAATTCCTGAAATTAAAGAACTTCTAGATCTATCCGGTCTTAAGTTCAGAGGTTTTACGTCGTTGAAAAAAGAGGTCCTTGTGCGCTTCAGAAACGAAAACAGCGGCGAGGATGACCTTCTAAATCTAGAAAAGTGGAACGAGTTTGAGTTAAGAAATCCTAAAACATTTATCGGGATGTACCAGTTTTGGTGCGAGAAAACAGTAATTTAAATCTGCGTCCAAAATCAGTAAGGATGTGGGTCATTTAAAAAATCAATAAGAAGGCCTTGGTGTTCGATCATAATCTTACCAACGAAGATATTTTCCGATTCCATTTCATGAATAATATCGCGCACCCTCCACTGAGGCGGAATTATCAAAACATCAACTTGTGTGCTCTTAAGAGCATCGCGAAATCTTATTTCTTGCCCAGCTCCAGGGACAAAAGTGCCGACTTTCTCAAGATCGGAGTCAACTACCAACCGAATCTTATCCTGGGTCGCACCATAGTAATTGATAAAAGCCGCCGCTTTACCAGTACCACCCCAGACCGCCAGAGACTTCCCTTGCTTAACAAGTTGATCAATTTGCTTAGAAATCGCCTGTCTGTTTGTAAACGAGTTTCTTGAAAAGCTAACACCACGTCCGAAGGTTTCCTTCTCGTGCTCTGAAACCGCCAAATTAACTAATGCAAATATAACCTCACCGTCATACCCATGTCCTATTTTTAAAATATTGCCTGCTTGTTTCATGAGTCGTTCAAAGGAATCAGTTGAAAACTGCGAGGGGTGCTCGTAAAAAAAATCCGATATCCGCTGAGTTTGGAAGACACGGTCGATACAAGGCACCTCAACAAACAGAAAAATCTCTTTATCCAACATCTCAGCAGCCCAACCGAGGCTTCTTAGCATTTGAGCCGGTTCAAGCAAATGCTCGATGACATGCCGAATTATTATGACATCAGGTCTATACTTGATGGTGTCCGAAACGGGGTCGAATAGATTAGCGTAAAACTCGATGCCAAGCCCACTCTCAGCACTCGTGTTTGGATCAAAGCCCATAAACCTTCCAGAACCTGAGTGCTTTTCTGCTATTCCTCTAACAAAGTGTCCTTCACCGCATCCAACATCAACAACTACCGGTTCAACTGGAAGTTTCGACAAAATCAGATCTCTGCTTTCTTCAAGATGACCTTTCCAACTGCTACCCTTGTTATACATCCTATTGGGGTTGGATTCGTAGGGAATTGAGTCATAAGAAAACGAGTGGTTCCAAACATGCTTACAATCAAGACACTGAACATATTCCAGTGCGAAGCGTTTCATGTTCTGGGCTTCGGTGCGACTTGAAGGCCAGCCAAGAGTCGCTAGCGGTTGGGAGCTTCCAGTTAAGAACTTCACTGCAAAGTCGTTCCTGCATACGGGGCAACTTGTTCTCACCAACTGGTTTAGATCAATATTTATTGGCTGTTCCATAGGAGCGCTCAAAGAATTTTCTTAAAATAGTCAGCGGTTCTCCTCAACCCATCCTCTAATTCGACTTTTGGTTGCCAATCTAAGTTTCGCTGGGCCAGCGTAATATCTGGCTTTCTTTTTGTCGGGTCGTCATCCGGCAAAGCCTTATACTCAATTCTGCTTTTTGAGCCGGTGATTCTAATAATAGATTCGGCTAATTCATTTACTTCGATTTCTTGTGGATTACCTAAATTAAATGGGCCTGGCTCAACATCAAGCTGCATAAACTTCACTAGACCTTCAACAAGGTCGTCAACGTAACAAAATGAGCGCGTCTGAGTGCCGTCTCCGTATACCGTTAAAGGCTTTCCCTCGAGGGCTTGAACAATGAGATTGCTTATAACCCTGCCATCCTTTGGATCCATGCGCGGCCCATATGTGTTGAAAATCCTCGCAACTTTTATGTCTAAAGAATATTGACGGTAGTAGTCAAAACACAGAGTCTCTGCGCACCTTTTGCCCTCATCGTAACAAGCTCGAACTCCAATCGGATTTACGTGTCCCCAATAATCCTCTTTTTGGGGATGCTCCTTTGGATCACCATACACTTCACTTGTGCTCGCTTGCAGGATCCTCGCTCCCTGCCTTTTCGCGAGACCGAGCATGTTGATGGTTCCCAAAACAGAGGTCTTTAATGTCGCGACAGGATCATTTTGGTATTGTACTGGGCTTGCTGGGCATGCCATATTGAAAATATGTTTTACCTCTAGATAAAGCGGCAGCCATACGTTGTGACGAACCAACTCGAAATTTGGATGTGTGAGCAAGTGTCTTATGTTGTCTTTACTTCCCGTGGAAAAGTTATCCAAGCATAGAACATCTGAACCATCTAGTATGAGACGGTCAACTAGATGGGATCCTAAAAACCCTGCTCCCCCTGCCACAAGAACGCTCCCTTTAATCCTTTTCTCCCTTGTTATCTGCCAGCAGAGACCCCATTGTACGCGGTCTAGGCAGAGTTGGAAATAATTTTCAGCTTTACCTGACGACGCCTCGGGTTAGTTTCTAAAATCTCATGGGGAAGGCAAACTCTGCATTCCTAGACTTTTTTCTTTCCACATATCTCTTGTTATAGATTCAAAATTTTGTGCGAACCGGGCGGCATCAAACAAGGGAGAGGCCAAAACTTGTGATCTAAGTCCATCCCTAGTTGAACTCAATAAATGGGAGTTAGATGCAAACCTAATAGCCTTATCCACATAATGATCTTTATTCATAGCGACCCAATCAGGCAATCCGGCATTAGTTACGATCGATTCACCTACGTGAGACAAAAAGTGATAACCACCCATTGTAAGCACAGGGACACCCATCCATAAGCTTTCTGCACTGGTTGTTCCGCCCGGATAGGGAAACGGGTCAAGCGCTATATCTACTCGATGATAACTCTCTAGCAATTGAAGCCGAGGCGACCACCCCTCCAATATTAATCGATCTTCCTCGATTCCATGCACACTAAAACGTTCTATTATGCTCCGACACTCACTATTTGAAACTAACACTTTTGTTTTGAGGAATAATTTCGACCCAGGTAATTTTTTCAATATTTTTGCCCAAACGTCTATCACTTGATCGTTTAATTTAATCAAGCTGTTGAAACAGCCAAAAGTAATAAAGCCGGCTGAAGCCGCAGGCAACGAATTGACTTCAAGCTTGAAGTTCGGCGGAGTGAAACATAGATAGCTCTCGGGCATGCGAATTATTGTTTCTGTGAAATGATGCTCCTCAGTTGCCGGCGTCACATAAGGGTCACCCAAAAGATAATCCATTTCTGAAATTCCAGTCGTGGCAAAGTATCCTAACCAAGTTACTTGGATCGGTGCGGCTTTCCATGCAAATAAAGGTAATCGGTTAAAGTTAGTGTGGCCCGACAAATCAAACAATATATGAATATTGTCCTCTTTTATCATTTTTGCTGCAGCCTCATCTGTTGTTCCGCAGATTGGACGCCATTTGCTAAAAAGCGGTTTGATCTTTTTTGTTAACTCATCTGAGATAGCTACCGTAGGATACGCGATGAGTTCCAAGTCTCTGGCTTGGAGTTCGAACAAAAAGTCTTCAAGGAAGAATCCTACAGGATGAGATCTAAAATCTCCTGAGACGAAACCCACCCGCAAGCTAGCAGAGGTTTTAATTAAGGGGCTAGGCAATGATTGTGTTACCCTATTCCTGCATATCTCACCGAATTTCGTCGCTAAATCTCTGTTTTCCAAGACACGTTTTTTTTCTGAGGAGTGATTAATTAAATAAAGGAAATTACTCCAACAAACCACATGGTTTGGATCAAGCTTTAGTGCTTTACGATAATCTCTTATGGCTGCCTCGCTTGAACCAAGATCACCCAGAACATTCCCACGATTACTATAAGCGTCAACAAAGTTAGGGGCTAGCTCTATTGCCTTGGTGTAGCTTCTAAAAGCGTCACCAGAAAACCCTGCTACCCTTAAAAGATTCCCGTGGTTATTATGAGAAACTGGGCGAGATGGGTCTATTTCCAATGCTCGTTTTGAATACTTCAATGCTCTTTCCAATTCACCCAACCGATTAAGTGGGTTAACAATATTGCTGTAAGTATCAACATAGTCAGGCCGTATATCTATAGCATTTTCAAAGCTCTGAACCGCCTCTTGATCCCTCCCTTGATTATATAAGAGGATTCCTAGGAGGTTGTGCACTATAAGAAGAGAGCTATTCTTGGATAGTATTTCTCTACAGATAATCTCTGCATCGACCAAATTACCTTTTTTCAAAAGGGATAAGGCTTGGTCAATCTCTTTTTGATAGTTATTCAATGACTCACTCCGACAAGTAAACCCCAGACTGTTCCCTTTTCCTTAAGGGAAGTAAAAATGATTTTTATCAAAAGATTACACTTTTTTAAAGTTGCAAAAGGGGCTTAAACTTTACTCCGAATGCGCTGAGTGAGAAATCCTATGCACAATTTAACAAGAATTTTCAGCAAAAGGTGACCCCTTGCAACGTGTCAAAAAGAGGGTAAGTAACAAAATTACTCCAAATAAACTTAGCCTTCAAACATACCATGCCGCAGCAAGGTCTTCATGGCGAATTACGTCAATTTTTTGATCGGCCTCAAATTAATCTCAAAATATGCTTTTTTAAACTTAATTTTTAGGCAACCGGGCGGACCCGTAACTGGACGCAAAGATTTTTTGTTTATTTAGCGACGCCAACCTATAATGTCGGAGGCGTAAAAATTCGAATTATTTATAAAATTGGAAGGTCAATTGGACATTAAAACCGGATGGGATTATACCGAGCTCGCCCACACCTACGATCAACGGGCAGATTATAGTCCGGATGCAGTGATCGATCTATTTAAAGAAATTGGGATAGGCAAAGAATGTGTTGGTGATATAGGGGCTGGGACCGGAAAGCTAACACGAATGCTTTGTGAAAATAACTATCGAGTCAAAGCTGTAGAGCCAAATGAGAACATGCGAATGTATGGTCAGAGAAACACTGAGGGCCTGAATGTAGATTGGATGGAAGGTACCGCTGAGAATACAGGATTAGAAACTAATAGTTTGGCCGCAATTTTTTTCGGCTCATCTTTTAACGTCATTAATCATGAGCTAGCCTTCCAAGAAATAGAAAGGGTTTTAAAACCTGATGGCTGGTTTGCCTGTATGTGGAATCACAGAGATCTCGAAGATCCGCTTCAGAAAAAAATTGAAGCCATCATTCGAAGATTTATTAGCGATTTCGACTACGGACAACGGCGTCTCGACCCGACCTCTTTGCTTGAAAAAACCGGCTATTTCAAAACCGTTCGTAAAATTGAGCGGAGCTTTGAGGTTCGCATGAAAAAATCGGAGCTCATATCAGCATGGCGAAGCCATGGAACTTTGTTCCGCCAGTCTAGTAATAATTTCAATGAAATTATTGAAGCGATCACGGATGTAATTCCGAACTCGGAACAAACGGTGCCTTACAGTACTAAAATCTGGTTTGCTCAATCTGCTCCGCCGCTTAATTAACCGCTAAAGAAAAAAATGATCGCACTCTCTCTTGGCATTCACAGAAGAGACATGCTAATTCTCAGTCCCACCCCCCTTAGCTCACAAAAACTGAACATGTGTTAAGTAACCAAATTGAAATACCCTTCAGGTCGAACGATCATCGAGGTGTGAGATTGGAGGATGTTAAACGTCAACCAAAAGTAGTCATGCCTCAAATAGCCGAATGGATGGGGATTTCTGATCATCCATCTTTGTATGAGTCAAGTTTTTGTGGCCTGCAATACTGGGGTCCGGTTTCACATGCGACGAAAAAGAAAATTACAGGGTGTGATACCGCCGACACCGATCGGCCTGTAGGAAAGTTCTTCGGACCACAAGACATTACCATCTTTGAAACACTTTTTTGGCCCTACTCCCACTCAATAGTAACGTAGCGATATCTCTCAACAAAATCAGCAGGTAAACTACACCTAATAATACGTGTGTAACCAATGTGTAAACTGCCATTGTATTGCACGCTTTTCTTACCTCTACGCTTCTATTACTTTTCAATAGTTTACACAATCATTGGCTGCACACCGTTTATCTCTGGTATTGCTCTGCTGAATTTAATAACAATTCATTTCTTTTGAACCATAGTTATACTACCCTGTCTGCGTTTATGAGGTTCAACAATATCAAAAATAGAAGGATTACCTGTCACATTATTAAGGATAATATCGCGAAGTTTGTTAGGGCCACCATTACTGTATGTAAAGTGAAAGAAAATATAATCCGAACAAATATCCCAATATTCATCCATGAAGATTTTATATTCAGCACTTCCTCCACAATCGAACCAAACGAAATCAAAAGCACCATACTTCTCAACTAATATGTCTGCTTTGCCTTCAAAATTCCCTTCTACAAACTCAATATATTTTGACGAAATAATTTGATCCATCCCTGGTTTCTTACTTAATTCACCAAGAGACATATTGTCTATGACAACTAATTTTGGGTCATAGACATAATCCCTAAAGTATGAGGGATCCAAGTTTCCGTCATCGTACACTCTCTCATTGTTTATCAGCGCCTCAAGTAAAAATGGGGTAGTGTAGCCCGCCCCAATTTCTAAAATATTTTTTGGACGCAGCA
>MDTB01068534.1_pt1 | contig 10911 bp, 11 predicted proteins | sample 811161 | NCBI WGS metagenome assembly MDTB01 (sample SAMN05326650, study PRJNA326480) | marine metagenome | isolation source: seawater | place: Mediterranean Sea | collected 2009 | reverse complement strand
TTACAGCAGCGGAAAATCGCGGTGCCAATCCTTCTTCACCCAACGTCACCGCAGCGCACTCCACAGTGCTCACACCGCCCACACCAATCAATAAATCAGCCTGAAGACCAAGCGCGGGGATACCTACAAGATGTAAATTTTTCGGACATCGGTTTAGCAAAGCGCGCACGCCAGCAAGCGCACAGCCGCACCCGTTATATTCAGGTGCCAATGCCAGCACGCTGCCGTCCGGAATTTCTTCCGCCAATTCGTCGAGTAGCAAGATCGGAACGTCCATGCGCAGGAGAGTATCAACAAAATCTTCATCAGGTAAATATCGCGTAGAAGAATTTGTCTAAGAAATAAAACTTTGCCATCAGATAGGTTACTTGGCAGACTCACTCTATTGGATAAATAATCATGTTTCTTAATAATGAGGAGGGGTGCTTTTATTAAGCACCAAAATGATTGCCAATCGTTATGACTGGACCGCTTTAAATAGGACGAGATAACCAAGTTGTTTGATTAACCCGGCGGAACATATGAGAGAATGAGCTGGCATAAAAAATTCACAATCCTTTTCCTCATGGCCCTTGTTGCGAGCAACATTGCCAAAGCCAGCCCATTTGACCAAAGCGCGGGCGAAACTTATGTCGGTGAAAATCGTAATGACGTGCCACACGGCCAGGGCGTTATGACGTGGACCGACGGACGGAGCTATAAAGGCGAGTGGAAAAATGGCGAGCGAGACGGAATTGGCACCTACCGATGGCCTGGCGGCGAAACGTATAAGGGGCAGTGGCGAGATGGAAAATGGCACGGCCAAGGGGTCTACACAAAAGCCGATGGCACAACCATGTCCGGCATCTGGAAGAACGGCAATATGTGGAACATCAAAGCCGTCTATCCGGATGGAACCAAAGGTCAGTGGAAAAACGGCTTCGCCCAGTAACTTTTAGATCTCGTTAGAAAACACCGATTTCGAGACCAGCCGCCATTGCTGCGCCCAATTCCCGACATTGCGGGACAAAGCCTTCGTCCCATTCCCCCTGAAAAATTAGCGGCGCTTGCACGGCCCGCCAGCGCAAACCGGTTGTAATGGTCTCGACACCGCGGCGTGTTCCTGTGCCGTCATGACCCGCGCGTATGTAAAGGCTATACGGTAGGCCCTGTGTCTCTTCCAAGATGGGATAGTAGATACGGTCAAAAAAATCTTTCAAGGCACCGGACATATATCCGAGATTTTCGGTTGTCCCAAGAATGATTGCATCAGCTTGACGGACTTTCTCCGGACCTGCATCAAAGGGGCTCAGAGCCTCGACTGAAACTCTAGGTGTATCCTCCGATTGGGCGCCATCACAAGCAGCCTCTAACAATCGCTGTGTATTCTCCGATGGCGCGTGCGCCACAATTAGAAGATGTTTTTCCGCCATATCTCAATCTGACCCGGCAGGTCGCCACCGCGCAAGCCCTATCATTATTTTGACGGGCTCTGTGATTACACAGCATGATTTTTATCCTAAGATAGTTCTATGAAAATCAGTGTTAAAAAACTGCACCCCCATTTCATGGCGGAAATCGATGATATCGATTTGACCGAGACGCTTAGCGATGCACAATTCGAAGCGATAAAAGTCAACTTTGATGAACATGCGGTTTTACTGTTTCGCAATCAACTGATCAGTGATGACAACCAAATCGCATTCACTAAACTGTTTGGTCCCATAATCAAGAATACAAACTATCACCGGCCCGGCGAGATCCTCCGAATAAGCAACGATTTATCGGACGTTTCAAATCTTGATCATAATGGGAATTTACTGCCACTAGACTCTGGCCGTCGCCTCCATAGCCGAGCTAACCGTCTCTGGCACACGGATGCATCATTCAAACACATTCCGGCCCGTTGCTCGATACTATCTGCACATGAAGTCCCACCGGTTGGCGGTAATACCGCTTTCGCAGACATGCGCGCCGCTTACGATGCCTTGCCTAATCAACAGAAAGTCGAATTACAGAGACTAACTGCTTGGCACAGTATCTTCTACTCGCGGGAAAAGATCGGCTACACCGATTATAATCAAGCCGCTCGCGATGAGGTGCCCCCTGCTCAGCAGATGCTTGTTCGCACCCACCCAGAAACAGGCCGAAAGTCGCTTTATCTAGCCTCCCACATCAGCTCAATAGATGGTATGACAGATAACGCGGCACAGGAGTTGGTAGAAACCCTTATCGCACATGCCACTCAGCCTCAATTTGTTTACGAACATGAGTGGCAGGTTGGGGATCTAATAGTTTGGGATAATCGCTATACTATGCATCGCGCTATGGGTCATGACGATATAAATCATCGCCGAGATATGCGTCGCAGCACTGTTTCCGATGAAATCAATTCTATAGATCTCCAAAAAGAGATCGATAATCGAGCCCCATAAAGGAGAGCCGTATGGATACTCAACCTATTAAAAATGGCGCGATCGTTAAAACTCAATACGGTCAGGTTCGCGGTGGTATTAATAGAGATGTGCACTTCTTTAAGGGCATTCCTTACGGGAAACCGACAGACGGTGCCCGACGCTGGAGGCGCGCGGAAGCTCCTGATAGCTGGGCCGGTGTTCGCGACAGTTTCACTTTTTGCGATAGAGCACCGCAAATAGACCGGGAACGACGCGAAGCAAATGCTTGGATCCGTGACACCGGCACGAAGAGCGAGGACTGCCTAGCACTCAATATTTACACAGCCGCCCTCAAGGCAAAACGCCCTGTTATGGTGTATCTACATGGCGGAGGGTTTCGGTATGGTTCTGGCGGTGCAGCTGGACTAGACGGCACCAATCTTGCGCAAAACGGCAAGGTGCTTGTGGTGACACTCAATCACCGACTTAATGTGTTCGGCTTCGGAAATTTTGCTTTAGCCAGTGGTAATAGACTTCTCGAAAGCATCAACCTAGGAATGATGGATATCGTCGATGCACTCACTTGGATACGGGACAATATAGCAGCATTTGGCGGTGATGCAGATAATGTCACTATATTTGGCCAGTCCGGCGGCGGCTGTAAAGTACCCGTCCTAATGGCTATGGAAGCAGCAAAAGGGTTGTTTCACAAAGCAATAATGCAAAGTTCCTCTGCCCACCTACAACTTGCCACCTTGGAAGATACTGAACGGGTTACCGGATACGTCCTGAAAGAATTGGGCGTTACAAAAACGGAAGAGTTACAACAAATACCAACGGATACGATTTTTAATGCTTATCTCACCGCAGTAAGGACCAATTCGGGGAATGACTGTTTCCGACCCACAATTGACGGACATACAATCAAGAATAATCCGTTCGACCTAAACGCACCCGACCTTGCCGCCGATGTGCCCTTGTTAATCGGCACAGCAGAAACTGAAAAATCTTTTTACGATATTATTCGAAAGCCAGAAGACTTGCCGTTAACCGAAGAGCAGCTCATTGCCAAATCTGCAGCCTTTGTCGGTATTGATACAAAAATAGCTAGGAAACTTATCGCCGGTTACCGACAAGGTCGGGAGGCTGAATCGCATCGCGATATTTATAACCGTATCACCAGTGACCAGATGTATCGTCGTAATAGTATTGAAGCGGCGGAACGGAAAATAAACCAAGGCGCTGCACCGGCCTTTCTCTATGAATTTACGTATCGGGTCCCCGCTTTAGGAGGGGTGTTGCGGTCGCCTCATACTATGTGTCTGCCGTTCATCTTTGGAACGACCAAAATCGCCGAAGCCTTCACCGGCGCGGGTCCGGAGCAGGATGCATTAACCGATGCCGTTCAAGGCGCCTGGTCCGCCTTTGCCCATACCGGCAATCCAAATCATGCAGGACTGGCCGATTGGGAGCCATACAATGTGGTTACTCGCCCAACGATGGTATTCGACAAAAAATGTCGTCAGGAAATGGATCCCAAACCGGAAGACCGGAAACGTATTATGGCCTGCCCGCCTTTCGTTACCGATAAAATGCTGCCTATTCCGGCCTAATAGCAGGTAAGTAACCCTGTCGTTGGAGATACCGAAAACGGCTGGTTAAGAAAATTGCAGCGGCGCCAAGGCCGACTATAAATCCTATCCACAACCCCGCGCCTTCAAAACCCTGATAAAAGGCCAGCCAGATGCCCACACCCAGCCCGATAATCCAAAAGCTGAAAGCGGCATAAATCATTGGTTGCAACGTATCGTTCAAGCCCCTGAGTGCACCTGCCGCGACCGCTTGCATCCCATCGGCAACTTGAAAGAAGGCGGCGAAGAATAAGAATGACACGGCAAGTTTTAAAACAGCCTCACTATCCAAGAGAGAGCGGTCGAGAAAAATAGACGCAAATGTCTCTGGCGCCGCGAGAACAATTAGCGACATGGCGCTCATAAATCCGAGGGTTACCAACCACGCAATCCATCCCGCCCGATACGCACCCACCACATCACCCCTTCCAACCGCGTGGCCGACGCGCACAGTAGCCGCTTGTGATAGGCCCATAGGCACCATATAGGTGATATGTGGCATCTGAATTGCTATCATATGGGCAGCGATGGCAGTAACACCAAACTGGCCGATAACAAATACAGCCCCTATAAAAAAACTAGCTTCTAAAAAACTCATTCCCGCTATGGGGAGGCCTATTTTAAAGATATGAAAGAACTGCACCCAATCAGGTCGCCAGAAGCGCTTCAAAATGCCATAACGCGAAAACGGCCTCCGCCAAGTTACGATCGCTAGCAATGTAAAAAACATCAAGGCGCTAATCATCGACGTTGCTATGCCAGCGCCAACCAGTTCCAAACGCGGAAACCCAAAATTGCCAAAGATGAGCGCGTAATCCAGTAGCGCGTTTACAGGTACCCCTGCAAACATCACCAGCAAAGCGATCGCAGGACGGTTTAAAGCTGATACAAAATTGCGGAGCACTGTAAAAGCAATGGCAAACGGCAGCCCCCATTTCAACGTACTCATATAAGATGCCGCATGCGGTAATGCTGATGGCGGCTGACCGAGTTGGGTAAGTAACCATTGAGTACCTGAGAAAGCCACCACACACGGCACCGTCAAAATCAAGCTGACCCATAGCCCCTGGCACACCACACGGCAGATCATGCGCGGCTGCCGTGCACCAAAATATTGTGCAGCTAGGGCTGCCGTTGCAGTAGTTACGCCAACACACACCACATAGGCCAAGAAGAAAGCCATCAAACTAAGCGATGCTCCCGCCAAAGGCTTCGCACCAAGGCGCCCAATAAATGCAATATCGGTGGTCATCATAGAAATCCAGGCAAGCTGGGTCAGCACCAACGGCGCAGCTAACCGGACAGTACCGCCCAATTCCGTGCCTTTGATGGCTATGCTTTTCCATGCACGTGCCAATGCCCCAGCAAAGTGAGCCGACGTATATCTATTCAAAGCCATTGCGGGGATATGGCCCGCGGGGCTCTCAAAGGAAAGGGCGAATAAAGGTTAGTCCGAAAAAACTTAGAACCCCTACTTTTTCGACTGCGCAGCCTCGCGGAGCTCAGTCAATGTCGTGCGTGTCGAAATCATGTCCGGATCAATGCGAAGCTCTAACAATGCAATCTTACCCGCATTCAACGCCCGCTCGAAAGCCGGTGCAAAATCATCCGTATTTTCAACCACCTCGCCATAACCACCGAAACTCTCAGACCATTTTGCGAAGTCCGGGTTAGTGAGATCGGTCGCTACATCTCGGCCCGGATAATCTCGGTCCTGATGCATGCGGATTGTGCCATAGAGGTTGTTGTTGACAATGATGATGATCGGATCAATGCCATGATGAACGGCAGCTCCAAATTCCTGGCCGGACATCATAGCCCCCCCATCACCGGCAAAGCCGACAACGATACGGTTCGGGTGCGTCGCACGCGCGGCTACGGCAGCAGGGATGCCATACCCCATCGCCCCACTGGTCGGGGCCAGTTGAGTGCGGTACTGCCGGTAGCGATAAAAACGCTGAGGCCAGCCAGAGAAATTCCCTGCATCGTTAACCAATATCGCGTCATCAGGAAGTATTTCATTAAGGTAATCCATCACTACATGCATATCGAGATCACCAACCATTGGCAGCGTTGGTTTCCAATTTTCTAATTGCTCCACGCGCAACTGCTTGGTCCAGCTGGTCCAAGGGGGGTTCGTGATCGGCTTCATGGCAAGAGCCGCTTTAGCGAAACTCTCCATACTCGAAATGATAGGTAGCGTCGGCGTGTACACCCGACCTATTTCATTTGGCTCCATAAAGACGTGGACGAGTTTCTGCTTAGGCGTTGGAATATCAAGTAAGCTGTATATGGACGTGGTCATTTCGCCCATACGTGCACCCACCACAAGTAATAAATCAGCTTCCTTTATATGATCGGCAAGCTTAGCATTTACCGTAGTGCCCAGCTCGCCAATATAACAGGGGTGTTCATTATCTATAAAATCCTGACAACGAAATGAAAGCGATACTGGAAGTTCATTAGCTGCCGCAAAAGATGCAAAGTTAGCCGTGGCTTCCGCACTCCAACCGCCGCCGCCCAAAATTGCAATAGGCTTCTCGGCACCGGCGAGCAATTCACGCAGCGCATCCATGTCATCTTGTGCCGCACCGGGTCGAGCGATCTTAAAAGGCGCCGCGTCCTCCACCTCGGTCAGATCACGCAACATGTCTTCGGGCATCGCCACCGCAACTGGACCAGGACGGCCGGACATAGCACGATGAAAGGCTTGGCTTACTAATTCTGGAATACGGTCCGCATCGTCCAACTGTACAACCCATTTGCATAACGCGCCGTAAAATTGGTGATAATCCACCTCCTGGAAGGCCTCGCGATATTCCTGGTCACGTGCCACCTGCCCAATGAAAATAACCATCGGAGAGGAGTCTTGCATCGCAGTATGCACGCCGATCGACGCATTGCACGCGCCGGGCGCACGGGTCACCATAGCAATGCCGGGCTTACCGGTCAGCTTTGCGTAAGCGTCCGCCATATTGGTCACCCCGCCTTCCTGACGGCAGGTGATAATTTTCATCTCATTTTGAGCGTCATGCATCGCATCCATGGCTGCCAAATAGCTTTCGCCCGGCAAGCAGAATATTGTGTCTACACCATGTACTTTGAGTTGATCGATTAGAACCTGACCGCCGGTTCGGCTATGACTGCGAGTATTCTCACCCATGCTCTTTCCCTTTCTTAAATCTTTATTTTGAGCGGCTCTTTTATAGCGCTCACATTAAGCAATGTCTTGCCGCAGATTGTTCTTTCACCTCAAATAGCATCCACACGTGAGTTAACGGAGTTTTGTATGTCCAAGTCAGAACCAGATCGGAGCGAATTGATCGAACGCATCTCCGACTTAGAAATGCGCGTGGTTCACCAAGACAGAACCATCGACGATCTCAATGATATGGTCGCCAAGCAATGGATAGCCATTGAGCAACTCAACCAGCAATTCACCCGCTTAAAGGATCGCATCGGCGCAATAGAGAGTACCGGCACAGCTACGAAACCGGAGGACGAGGCACCTCCGCCACACTACTAAAATTTGCGTCTTCGCGAGGTCGCTGTAGATTGTGGTGCTTCAATACGTCATAGTTCTCAACACAACATCGAGGACATAGGCCATGGCCGATCAGACCGAAAAACCGCGCATTTCGCATATAGCCCTGAAAGTGACGAACTTGGACGAAACTGCGGACTTTTACAAAGACGTATTCGGTTTCACAGAAATCGCCCGCCATCATGACGGCGACCATGTTTCCTTGCACCTAACTGACGGGTATTTGGACTTGGCGTTGGTTAAATATAATAGTGAGGAAAGCGTTATTGGCCAACTTACCGGGACCGAGCCTTGTATCCACCATTTCGGCATCGATGTGCCCGATGTAGATGCTTATAAAAAGAAGCTTAAAGAGACTGGCGCGGATGTCTTCAATGATCCAACCACTCCGGATATCCCGATTTGGAAGTTTCGCGTGCCCGGTGGCGGCGGAATAGGAGAAATCGGTCCGTTCAAATGGCACAGTCGTAAAGGCAAACCCGACGCATAACCAAGCTGGCGTTATTAGATGACTGAACTAGACCAACGTATTCATGCCATCCGCGACGATCTGGTAACAGCAGCCCTGCAAGGTCAGGTCGACGCACCCGCCTATGCGGAAGCAATTCCGGCCCAAGTCATTGTCGGCCACACGCCTCTACGACGCAACCCGGCAATAGACGCTTCATTAGATAGCGAACTCTTATTCGGAGAACAAATCGATGTATTTGAGACCAGCGACGATTGGTGTTGGGTGCAAAATAAGACCGACGGATATGTGGGCTATGTGACACGAGATGTGCTCGGCGAACTTGGAGAGGCAAGCCCAGCTCCAACCCACCGCGTTAGCGCGCTTCGTTCATATCTTTATCCGGAGCCAGATCTTAAAACCCCACCGCTAGACATTCTGAGCCTGACCACAGCACTTACAATCGATAATGAGGTAAATGGCTTTGGAGATACAGGCCATGGCTGGGTATGGGGTGGACATTTATCCGCAGTTGATCAGTTTGAAACAAATATCGTTGCAGTCGCCTGCTCCTTTATTGGAACGCCTTATCTATGGGGAGGGCGCACCAGTATCGGCCTCGACTGCTCGGCATTCGTTCAGTTAACTCTTGCAAGCTGCGGGCTCCGCGTACCACGAGATACAGATATGCAAGAAAACGCCATGGATCAAGTCAATGATTGGTCTGGTAACGCCGACGATTTACAATCTGGAGACCTTATTTACTGGAAAGGTCATGTAGCAATATGGCTTGGCCATAATCGCCTCATACATGCCAATTCAACCGATATGGCAGTAACCTCGGGGCCCTTGCACGACATCATAGAATATATAAAACAGAAGACTGGCGAGCCCGTCAGTAGCGTGCGACGCCCACGTTTTAATATTTAGCCCGAGAAGAGGACACAACAAATCATGGCGTATAACTGCATTCTGAACCGTATCGAAGACGGCGTTGCGGTCATTACCTTCAATAGACCAGAAAAACTCTGCGCCATGAACGGAGAAATGATGGCAGAGACCAGTGACGCCATCGATAAAGCAGCCGATGACAACTCGGTGCGGGCCATATTGCTTACCGGAACTGGACGCGGTTTTTGTTCCGGTCAGGATCTCAATGACCGTATTCAAGCCGAAGACGGCCAAAAGAGAGACCTCGGCCAGACGCTAGATCAGGGTTACAACAGGTTTGCCCGCAAGATCCATACGCTTCGTATGCCCTTAGTAGTAGCGGTAAATGGAATTGCCGCCGGTGCGGGGGCTAGCTTAGCCTTACTTGGCGATATTGTCATTGCGGGCAATTCAGCAAGCTTCATGCAGGCTTTTGTTCGTATTGGGCTCGTTCCCGATTGCGGCGGTACTTATTCACTGCCACGGCTGGTCGGCCGGGCCCGCGCACTTGGTATGACACTGCTTGGCGAGCCTATTGATGCTAAAACTGCAGCAGATTGGGGTTTAATCTGGCAAACCGTAGAAGATGATAGGCTTATGGACGAGGCCATGACTATTGCAAGGAAGCTCGCTGCGGGACCCACCAAATCTTATGCGTTGATCCGTCAAGCAATCCGCGCCGCAGATACAAACTCTTTCGACGAGCAACTTGATTTCGAGATGCAATGCCAACGGGCAGCGGGTTACACCGATGATCATGCAGAAGGGGTCCAAGCTTTCTTAGATAAACGCCCAGCAGATTTTAAAGGACGCTAATTCCCTTCTTACTTGGAGCACGGGTTACCAACATCGTGCGCTACCTTTCTTTGAATCATTCGAAGCGAGATAACTTACCACGCATGTTCCAGCACTCTGTCACTTTAATCAAGCGCTCTAAACCCTAGTCGGATAGGTACCATGTAAAAGAGTTGTTTTGATTGATAGGAGGTCAAGAATGGCGATTACACTCTTTAGTTCAGTTGGTACAATCGCACTTGCCTTCGCTATTATGACGGTTGGTGCAGCGGCGGCTGATGATGTCAAAAAAGGTAAAAAACTATTTAAATCCAAATGTGGGATTTGCCACAGTATAGTTAAAGGTAAGAGGAAACTTGGCCCTAGCCTATTTGCCATTGTAGGCAAGAAAGCCGGTACCGAGCCAAAATACCGTTATCCAAGTGCAATGAGAAAAGCTAACCTCACTTGGAATAAGTCTACGTTAGACGAATATTTAGCCAACCCGAGAAAGAGAGTTTCCGGCACTAAAATGAGTTTTGCAATTAAAAAAAACGCAAACGAGCAGCCGTGATCGCTTATCTCAAGACCCTTAAATAGATTGTGAATTAGACGAGGAACTAGGCGAAGAAATTTCCAGTCTTTCGCCATTCCAACGGCGCCCCAACACTATGGCTCCGATCCCACCGAGTAATGATAAGCCAGCCATAAGAAAATAACTTTGGCCGGCCCATTGGTCAAAGGCATAGCCAGACAATGGCAAGGCTAATGCCATCGCAAGACCCATAGCAATGGCACTAAACAAAGCCTGAGCAGACGATGCTAAGTCATCCGGTGCTGCCTGCTTTAAGAATTCCATCGCCCCCAAATATACCGATCCAAATGTGAAAGCGTGCAAAAGCTGCACTAGTCCAAGCGCCCAGACATCGACGGTGATTGCGGTCACCACCCAGCGGATAACGCCGGCAATCGACCCCATCACCATAAGGCCTACCGGCCCATAGCGTTTCACCAGTGACGAACCAAACCAAAATAAAACTATTTCGGCCACGACGCCCTCCACCCACAGCAGGCCAGTAAGTGTTTTTGAAATGCCGTTCTCTATCCAATAAATATTTCCAAAACCGTACATGATAGCATGGCTGGTTTGCAGTAGCGCACACGACAGAACAAAAACCGAAAATATAGGATTGCTCAACAACCGGAAAC
>MDTB01034360.1_pt1 | contig 10911 bp, 1 predicted proteins | sample 811161 | NCBI WGS metagenome assembly MDTB01 (sample SAMN05326650, study PRJNA326480) | marine metagenome | isolation source: seawater | place: Mediterranean Sea | collected 2009 | reverse complement strand
ATAATAATAATAATAATAATGATAATAATAATATTAGTGGTTTTACTAATAATTCTGATAATAATAGTAGTAACAATGTTAATAATAACAGAATGTCGATGGACAATAGCTCGGAGAGTGAAAAACTAAGGACACTAATGAAAAAGAAAGATGCAGCAGAAAAAAGAAAGGTGAAACGAAAGAAAGCGCTTGCAAAAGCTGCAGAAGTTGAAAAAAAAATTCAAGATTCTATTGCGTCTCCGTCAAAGCAGCTTTTACTTAGGAGTGTAGCTCTATCTGCTACTGTTGAAGAACAACAAGAACAAATTTTGAAGAGAAAAAAATTGTTCGAATCACATATAACGAAAATGTCTAAAGCTGTAGATAGATTAATGAAACAAGATCGTTATGGCCATTTTCATGAACCTTGCAAATTGAAGGCGTATACCATAAATATTGATAAACCTATGGATTTAGGGACAATGCGTAAGAATGTTGAAAATCATGTTTATTCAAAGATTTCATTTTTGGCCTCTGAGCGAAAGAAAAAAGAAAAAATGGAGCTTCGACAACTGATTTGGAAGGAAGGCATCTTGGTTTATGCAACATCGGAAAGAGATAAAAAAGAATACAAAGCAAAAGTATTGGAACTTGATAGGGAAAAGAATAGAATTAAAGTTCATTTTCAAAAGTGGCAATCTAAATTTGATGAATGGTTGCCTCCAAGTTCCATTCGGACTGAGGAAGAAAAACAAACGATGGAATTACCAGGATATGAATCTGAACCTAGTAGCGATAGTGATGATAACAGTATTAATGGAGAGAGACAGTCAGAGAGTAAACTTGATGATGATAACGATCATAGTGGCAACAACAAGGCTATCAAAAATGATGATGATTATAATGATAATAATAATAATAATAATGATAATAATGGCAACATGGACAAAAATGAGAACAATGACAAAAAAGAAGACGGTGACAAAAATGATAATGAATTAACGATGAACATCAAGAGAAGAAAATTTAGAAGAAGTAATATTATTGTAAAAGAAATCGATTGGGAAGCATTTCGCCATGATTTTAATTTAATGATTGGAAATGCAATGGCAGTATTTCCGGAGCAAGAAAAAGTAGTTGGTGATATATATACGCAGGCAAAAAGATTGAAAAAGTTTGGAACAGAAGTGATTGACAAGCAAAAAGAAAGAGATGACGAGGAGTTAAGAGTGGCGTATGTAATTGAACTCATGTCACAAGTGAAGCGTGAAAATAGGGAACCTGCAATGCAAAATTGGATCAAAAAGCCATTTGAGAAAACAACATATATACCATTAGAAGATTATGTACCAAACAATGAGGTGTCTGCAGAAGAAGCTGCAATGCTGATGAAGAAACTGGATGTTCAGGCAGACAACAGTATTCTTAAAGACAATTTATCTCCTGATAACGATCCTAAAAAGTCTTCGTATTGGATTTTACCTGCTGGGGATATAATTCCAGGCTCAGAAGTTTTATGGGAAGGCGTATCAAAAGATGAAACCTGGGAGCCAATGAAACACGAATCGCACGTTATGGAAACAAATGTATGGGGGATTGATTCCTTTACGCGGAAAAACATAGATATAGTCTTGCGTGAAGTAGATCCGAGAGAAAAAAGACTGACAAAAGAGGAACGCCCATTATTCGTAACCCGCATTTTGTTACCTGCATTAAATGCTCAAGAGGATGATATATCATATGACATCAGACACGCATTGCGTGGATTAAGAGGAAAATATGAGACGATATGCAAGAAGGAGACAGAAATGCAGAAGGGTTCGTCTTCCATAACGAAAAGTAAGAAATATATAAGTGTTCGCAGTAAGCGAAAGAAAGTTTTCGGTGTGAAGGATATTTCAAATGTTAAAATTTTGACGGCAGTAAAGGCACTATATGAAGCATATAGAGAATGGGGGGGACGTCATTATTTTATGGTGCACCCAAAAGGAAATGGAGTAATTGTTCATCCAAACTTAAAAGAAGGGATCAAACGTGGCACTTACGTGAATTCCTATGTAGGTGAACTTTACCCACCATGGCTCTGGGAGCGAAAAGAGGCAGAAGCAGAGGAAAAACGTAGACAAAAAATGAAAGAAAATGGTGGGAAAATTATTCTTCCTGAATTTTGGAATATACGTTTAGAACTTCCCCGTAATCCAATTTGTAAAGGTGGTTACGATATTCTATATGTAGATGCCTCGCGTAAAGGAAATTTTTGTAGTCGTACAAGTCACAGTTGTACCCCAAATTTAGCATCATCTGTTGCTGTTGTCAATGGTCGATATACCATAGCTTTGCGTGCGTTACGTGATATCATGCCAGGTGAAGAATTAACCCAAGATTACAATTGTGTTACAGACTCACTAGAAGAATTTAAAGCTGCTGTATGCCTATGCGGTTTTCCAAGATGTCGTGGCGCCTTTTTGTATTGTACCGCAGATAAGGCTTATCGAGGTGTTTTGGATAGACATCATACAACTTTGCATCGGATGGCAATGATCGTCGAGGCAGCATCAGATGAATATGATGATACCGAAAATAGCAAAAAGCAGAATGCAAGTGAATATGTCAATGTACCGATAGAACAAAAACATTTAAATCGAATTGTTAGGCATGGGCTGGGTAAAAATTCGTTAGGTGGTTTTCCATCATGGATGGTTCGCTATGCGTCAATTTGCATACGTTTTGCTGAATTTGAAAGAAAGAAATTACCTCAGCATCTAAGAAAACAAATTATGAAGAGAAAGACACAATTGATGGAAAATGCAAAGAAACATGGAGTCAATGTAGCAGCAGCACAGGAAGCTGCGGCAAGGGCTGCCGTTGAGGAAGCTGTTAGTGGGAGTTCCATGGCGTTAAATCAAGAGCAGCATGCAAAAAAACTGAATCAGGAAATTGAAGTCGGAGAAGAGCTTGTAGGACGTCCCGTGAAGCTTTATTGGCCAACAGATCAAACATGGTATGATGGATATGTTGAAAAATATGATGCAGAGACGCAAAAACATACGGTACGATATCGCGATGGAGAGGCTGAGAAATTGTTACTTGCAAATGAAAGAATTGAATATTTGCCTTGGCCAACCTTCCAAAATAGTAAAGGTTGTGTTGTTTGCAGAAAAGATGTAAACCATGATAAAATGTTAATATGTGATGAATGCGACAAAGAGTATCATATGTATTGCTTAACTCCGAAACTGACAAAAGTTCCTGAAGGACATTGGTATTGCCCGCGTTGCACAGCAGGTAAGAAGAAAAAGAAAAAGCTTAAACGGGGTAGAAAAAAATCATCAAACTCTAATGAAAATACGGCTAAGGATGAGCCGAAGAAAGAACTAATAGCAAAGAATGGAATAGTTATCAATAAGAGCACACAAGATGAAAACAATATTAAGCCAAGTACAACTGATAAAGATGGACCGCAAGTTGATAAGCAACCGTGGGATGAGGTACAGGCCCAAGGAGTTTTGGAGCAGCGATTGACAAATTTGGTAATTACTTTGAATAAGGTCGAGCACAAACTTCGAAGTCGAATTGATCAAATGAGTATCAATGAAGATTATTGGGTCGGTGATATTGTAGAATCTAGATGGCCTGGGGTAGATGCGAATGAACTATATCCAGATTGGTATAAAGTAAAAGTATTACATGTTTACGAAGATAATACGTGTAATGTGGAATTTTTTCATGATGAAGGCAACCCAAATGCCATCGTACCATTCTCGAAGATTAGGCGAATAAAGAAAAAGGATAGCAACAAAAATACTGATCTAATTGATCAGAAGGAAACTATGAATTTACCAGCCCCAATAAGGCGTGTGGGGGAATCTGAAGCGATTGAGATTATTTGGAGTGGAGAAAAATCCATCATAAAGCGAATTGCAACAACATTCAATATTGAAAATTCATACATTTCGAAAATTCAATTGTGGTATAAAGCGTTTAATAACAATGGATTTCCGTATTATTGGAATTCCCAGACACGCGAAACAACGTGGAATATTCCAGCTTTGCTGAAGGAAGCCAAGGATAAAATAGAAAACCCAGCGAAGGATTTCGATTTGTTGAAGGTTCCTGAAAACTTCATAGATGGGCCTGTACCAAAAGGTATTGGTGGGATTAGACAGTTGCTCAAATCAAACGATCCAAGTGACATGGAAAGTCTCCGGAGCAAATTGAAAAATTTTCGACAATTCTTGATGGAGTTGCCTGAAATCGAAGAGGATAATGATGGACAATTTGAGGAAAATCTTATCAGAGCTGCTGATCTTTTGGCAATGTATGAGCATACTCGTGTATTTTTCGTTCCAAATGAGCCATGGCTAGATCGTTTGTATGTTTCTCAGTACTCTCTCCTAGATGATATTGACGACGAAATGGACGGAGGTGATTTAAAAACGGATGAATCAATTGCAAATGCAGCTACAGAGAAGACGTCGGTTTCTGAGGTTTTGTTAGGTTGGTTAGACCAGGCCATGCCAAAGCCGCAATTATGTGGTTCAATAGTTTTACCTGATATTGATAGTGCATTTGTAAAGCGTGGCACAAGCAAACTGGTGGTGGATGAAGACAAGATGGATAAAGAAGCAATTGAAGAGGAAACTACGAACGACAATCTGATCAGTGAGGAAGAGTACCAAATAAATACCACGATGGGTAAAGCTAAATTATTATTGCCGCGTATGGATGGTGTTAATGTATTGGAACTCAATTGGTCTCTTGCAAATGGCTCAAAAGCAATCATGTACAAACCAATGCTTCATGAATCTACCAAGGGTTCTCCAACGATGATGACGAGTACAAATAGTACCGACCTTAGCTTTCTGAATCCATCAAAAAAACCGAAAAAAAAGCGGGGAAGATCAAAAAAAGCAAAAAGACTAAAGCCGCAAAGGAAGCATTATCATTTAGAGAACGGTGCCCGTGAATTATTAATTGCACATTTAAGCGACCCAGAGAGGCGATTGCGCCCATGGCCACATGAAGTTCGACGTGCATTTCCTTACGTAAATCCTAAAAAGTCGACAGAATGGCCACCGCCACCACCGCCTACACGATTGTTTGGTAGTCCTATACTAGATACTATGATAAATGAAAATCTAAAACAGGAAATAGTTACGGATAATTCAGAAGACTTTTCGAAAGTTGGGGATAAAGTTATTGGGGAATTAATTCAAACATTGAAAGAATCCAATATACGAAACCCCGAGGAATGGAATGAGAACGATAGCAGTAGCAGTAGCAGTAGCAGTAGCGATGATGAGGAGGAAGAAGACGAAATTCCTGACCCACCTGAAATGCCAGATGTAGAATGGGTTCAGTGTGAGATCACGACTTGCCAAAAGTGGAGGAAAGTTCCTCCACATATTACGGTAAGCATGTTACCCGACAAATTTTATTGTTGCCATATGAAGCCATACGACCCAAAACATTCACGATGTGATGTTCCTGAGGAATCCACATCTGCTAGTGAAAAGAAAGCTGCGTATAATTACGAGGTAGCTGAGTTAGACCTTAATATATTGAAAGTTGGTGATTTTTTTGATGCTGTCACTATGAAAGGTGCTTGGATGGAAGTAGAAGTAACAAATATCCTTGAACCTGGTGAAATTCAGAATGGACAAATAGATACGACTCCAACATTGCTGCCAAAACGTACGCGGCTTGAATCTGGTAAGCTATCGCCCAAATTGGAAATTAATCATCTCCGACGAATAAAAATACATTACTTATTACTAGATCCAAAGCACGATTGTTATATTTGTAGTGCAAGCCCAAATATTAGCCAGTATATAGCCCCTCATTTCACGTATACGAAGGTTGCCCCCGACTGGGAAGAACGGGTTGCAAACGGAGCAACTGAACCAAATCGAAGTTGGGATGATCTTGTGCTAGCAGATGTAACTCGCGTAGTTTTTTCAATTCTTGACAAGGTGGAGAAAATAGAGGAGGAGGAGGCCAAGCGCAGAAAAAGAAACAAGAGGCGAGGCACGAACCGAGGTCGAGGTAGATCAAAAAAAGGCAAACACGAAGAAGTGGTTGAAAAGGAAACATTTGATCCGTTTGCGCATTTAAAGCCTAATCCACCAACTGCACGAGAACTGTATGTACAGGCACAAATCAAACAAGCTGAAGCCCATAATCCTGGGAAAACGAGGAGGCATTTGGAGAAAAAGCTTAAAAATGATTACAACAAATTGAGTGATCCAGCGAAAGAACCATGGCTGAAAACTGAAATGGTACAAATGAAAATTTGGGGAAATCTTTACGTGCTTTATTTGGGTCAGGGGGGTCATATAAATTGTATTAATCCCTGCCCAAAAGGCGAAAAACCACGGAAAAACGTTGACACATATACGGGATTTGACTACTTTTTTGCGAAACAAAGGGGAACGATGGCAGTAGGTGGTATTAAATTAGAAAAAAACATGGCAAAGCTAATTTGGGATAATAGCTTGCCAAAAGATGCTAAGAACGCCTATCTAAAAATGGCAGCTACTAAGAAAAAGCAACTAATCGACGCGTGGAAAAAATGGGAACAAAAAATGGAACGCCAAAAGAACCCAAAGCCGGTTGTGAAGCGAATTTTGAACGAGATGCTAAAATCTATCGTTAATGACAGTAAGAAATCAAAAAAGGAACTGGCAATAAAGATATCTGTAAGTGGTAATATATATTTGCCTTACGCACCACCCAACGAAAAGTCTGGTACCAAGCGAAAGTCAGGCCCTAGGCGCAAGCCGGGACCTAAGCCATTTAAGGGCAAGAGAAAAAAGTGCCCAAATTGCTCAAAAACATATCAGGCAGCATATTTGAAAAAACATTTAGCAACATGTATAAAAATTAGTGGGCTAACTAATAACAATGCAAATACTGCAAATGCCATGGAAACAGACGATAGTAACAGTTCAGCAAATAGCGGTGGTAATATTAATAGTAATGATAAAACGGATGGTGATAACAAAGCCCCAATTAAAAAATCTAAATTAAGTTAAAAATAAAAAAGTATGATGCATCATATTATATATATGCATATTTTTATTATACGAGTACTTCCCGCCTGAGAGTTCGTATGATATCATGAATATCATATCATACGAAGAGCTTTCATATATTATTATGACTTGAACTTTTGCCGACGGTTTTTTTGCTGTACCTTTTACCCATCCTCCTACGTCTCTGCTCTCGTTTACTCTGCATTAATTCCATTTCTTTCTTCGCCTCATCGTAAGCAACCGCCAATTGATGTACGAGAGAATGATCTGTTCCTAAAAGTCGAGTTGCATGGTCCAATCCCTCACTGAAACACCTTGTAGCTTTATGCCATTGTTGTAAATGTTCATGCGTACAACCTTTTGAGTACAAAGCAATTGGTAGTAATTCCAGTTGGTTGGTTGGAAGCATATCGCTGCCGGAAGAATTTTCATTAATTCCACTACCATTAGCAGTTTTTCGAAGAGAATTACAAACTTTTACCAAAACCTTTAATGATTTCCCGTATTCGCCTATCCTATTGTATATAGAACTCATGTTTAGCATTGTTCTAATTTCGGGTCCATCAAGTGTGTCTTTTGTAATTTTGCGATCCTGCTGTTCATCCCAGCTTAATAGACGAGCTTCCCACAAGGCACGAATGGCCATTCTAGGCCTGCCACATGCACTGTGAAAACATGCAATGTTGTTTAATGTAGTAGAGCGGAATCGAATTCGTGCTTTTTCCGATGAACACAAAAATCCTTTTGTCTCACTCAATCTTAACGCACGACTTAACATGTCATTAGTTATGTTTTCATTCATCATATTACTTGCAGATGACACCACAGCTGTGTTCCTGTTGTTTCGACCTTTTTTTTCTTTATCTAAAATCTTTGATTTTGCAACCCTCGAAGCCAAATATTGCATAACGGATGCATTGTATGCTTTGCACAGCGCTCGAGCGGCCCTATCGACTTGGTTTGACTTGCGTCCCCACGTCTCGACTGCTGATAGTAGAGACGAACGACATTTCTCAACTGTTGGATGATGAGGAAATACTTCTATTAAGGTAGAACCCCGATGATCCCCTCCTGATTGCAATTGCGAATAGATTTTGCTACCTCCTTTACGACGATTACCAACTTTGTTGTTATCAAATTGACGCCAATCGATAGTAACGTTTGGATCGTTACTTTTGAATACGGCACCACCTCTTCGAGGTGACGTTTGCGATCTTTTAAACCTTCGGGCAGACTGGGGGCGACGAGGCAAATTTCCGTATCCATTGGGTGGTGGAGAAGCAAGGACTGGCAGCGGAGAGCTTGAGATAGGATCTACCCAATTCTTCTCCAGTGTTTTTGTCCGTAACAACTGCTTCCTCTTCAATTTTTTCTTTTGTTGCCTTGGCGACAATTTACGCCTAAAACCTGGACTAGAGTTTCTACTTCTTCTACTATCTAAAACAGATTTTGAGTATGATTGCCTTTTATTTCTTCTATTTGTTCCATCACTTGTTGATGGTCGTTGATTTAAGTTAATTCTTGCCGGTAATTCTGGTCGACCATGTATATTTGATTGTGGTGTTGATGCACTAGATGAACGCTTCTTATTTACTTTCGATGCACTAGATGGACGTTTTCTATTTATGGATGCACTAGACGGGCGTTTTCTATTTGAGTGACCTCTCTTGATTTTTCCTGCATTTTGATTTACATTTGAGGATGCAACTGTCTCATTATTTAATGTTGCCTTTCTACGCCGACTCATCCTAGTATTCCTAATATTTTGAGCAGATTGCGGCCGTACCCTACCATTTTTGATTCCCTTTGGACGTTGAGGCACAATTGAACCTGCTTCAAACATTGGATCAGTAATATCATTATTTAAACTATTTTTAGAATCTGCAGTTGCCTCGACAACAGATTGTTTTAATGGTGTGTTTAATTTATTCAATGTATAATCGTGCCGCAATTCTTCTTCTGTATCTTTATTTATCTCCGCCCTTAATGCTTCTTCTTTAAGCTTTTCTTGCCTAAGCCTTTCCGCTTCCTCCTTCTTTTGCTTATTTTCCTCTGCGATTCGCTTATTTTCCTGTTCTAGTTTTTTTCTTTTCTCTTTTGCAACCCGTAGCTCTTCTTCGATCCTTCGTTTTTCTTCTTCAGCTTTTTTATTTTCGATTTCCAATTGTTTTCTTTCTTCCGCAGCTTTTCTTTGCTTTTCTTCCTCAAGTTTACGTTGTTCAATTAATCGTTTTTTTCTATCATCTTCAAGTTTCTTTAAATTAGCTTTTTTCCTTTCCTCCTCCACTCTTTTCTTCTTCAGTTTGGCTCGTTCTGCCTTTTTTCGACTTCGTTTCGCAAAATTCCACTTACTCTGCAACAGCCTTTCTGGTGAAATCAAACTATTTTTCTTCGTCATTACTTTTTCTTCTTCTACGTTTTTATCATTGTTATCTATATCGGTTTGTACATCATTCTTCTGGACTTTTTTCTCATTGCTATTTTCATTACTATTTTCATTACTATTATTATTACTATTATCATTATCATCCTGTGTAACATTTTTCTCATCATTACTATTTTTATTATCTATAATAATTTTTCTATTTATTTGTATACTTATAGTACTTTCTTTTGTTTCATTTTTCTCTTCTTCTTTTCCATCGTCTTCTTTGCTGGGATTATTTTTTTTTAAAAGCTCTTGCTGTTTTTTTAACCTTTCTTGTTCCTTTCTTTTTTTTGCAACTTCTACGTCTTCCTCTGCCTTTTGCATGTGTTCCTCATGTTTTTCATGATCCCCATCAAATGCATTTTCTCGATGACGGTCTATTGCCTTTTGTTTAACAGCCTCTAAATGCAATTGCAATTCTGAAGTTTCTTTGTCTTTTAATTTTTGATCCCTTTTCTCTTTTTCCTTCATAAGTCTAGCAGCTTCTTCTTCTTCTGATTCATCCATGTGTAACGTGCCTTCTAAAAGTTGTACCGTTTCCTCGCTTGTAGGCGGTCTTCCGTAGCGACTAGTAAATAAAACAAGCCTATTTGCAATTGAGCTTTTCCTTTGATTGACTGGAATTAATCGACCATCAGGGCTTTTCTCAGTCTTGTTATTTTCATCATCTTTGATATTCGAGTCAACATCACTATTTTTTATTTTATTTTCTTTACTATCTTTTTCTTCTTTATCCTTTGAAGCAGGAAAATTTCCTCCAAGTTGAAAGTAATCATGGCTAGTATCCATACGGACAATTGCATCATCTGTCAGCTCTCCATCATCACTATCACTTGAATCAGATTCAGTAACAATGTCAAGTGTATCATCGAAAAAAAGTGACATATTTGGTCGTGACCATTCCGTCTCCAGCGCGTTCGTTTTACCAGCCGTTTCCGCCATTTATTTTACGACGATAATTATAATATATACTACTACTACTATTATACTATATATTCCCTTTTAATTGATTAGAGTAAAAGAGAAACAAAATTATATGCTATCCGTGTAATTATGTTCTTAGTGTTATTTTGCCAAGTTCCTTCCTAAAAAAGAATTGCTTTTATCTAGAATTGTCATTATCACTCCCTACACACTTCTTGTTGTACATAATAATAGTCTTTTAATGTCTTTTGCAGGTTTGTAATGTTGTAGTTTTAGTTTATGTTGTAGGTTTCTCTATATTCTATTATAGTTAAGTAGTAATAGTATTTTAGTATTATAATAAGTATAGACTAGTGTACCTGTTAGCTACCTGCTACCTGTAATTTAATAGGAGATAGGAGAGTTCTTTTTCTCATCTCTGTAATTATATGGATCCGGATCCTCTCTAAAAGCTAAAGCTGGTGGTATTAAATAAAACTGTCGCTCAAAAAAAATTGCAATTTAGCAATAAATTTTTTCCAAATTATAATATTAATAGGTAATTTT
>MDTB01232963.1_pt1 | contig 10912 bp, 9 predicted proteins | sample 811161 | NCBI WGS metagenome assembly MDTB01 (sample SAMN05326650, study PRJNA326480) | marine metagenome | isolation source: seawater | place: Mediterranean Sea | collected 2009 | reverse complement strand
TATAAGAGAAAATATTGTTTTATTTGATATAATTTTTTTAGTTTTCATCATTTATTTTTCATTTCAGTGTTTTGCTAATGGTTTCTTTTTAAGCCTAGTTTCGTTCCTTAAATGGGTTTTGGCATTAATTATCACCATAATTTTAGTTCCAAAAATTGAACCTTATGTTTCTGATTATGTAAGTAATGAGTATGTTTCAGGAATTGGTTTGGGTATAGCAATTTATATATTTTCATTGTTTATTTTAATTTTATTGGGAAAATCTCTGAGTCGATTATTTTCATATACAGGTTTAGGCCCTGTAGATAAAGTTTTTGGATTTTTCTTTGGTATTTTTAAAGGCTATGTTTTTATTGTGTGTATTTTTTCAATTTTAAATTGGTTTTATCCCTATGAAAAGTGGGATATGTCTATAGACAAATCTTATTTTTTTCCTATAACTGAGAAAGGAAGTAGTTTGTTAATTGAGGAATTTCCTAAAAAACAAGAAATAGAAGATACAAAAAAAGAGATTGAAAATATTTAAATGAGAGAAATAAACGAAGAATGTGGTGTTTTTGGTATCTATAACTCCCAAGACTCATCAACTTTAACTGCATTGGGACTTCACGCTCTTCAACATAGAGGTCAAGAAGGTTGTGGGATTGTATCTTTTGATGGAAAAAATTTTCATTCAGAAAAAAGGAATGGTTTGGTAGGAGATAATTTTACTAACAAAGAGGTTTTAAAAAAATTACCAGGAAATTTTGCTATCGGTCATAATCGTTATTCCACGTCCGGTGAAGTTTCGCTTAGAAATATTCAGCCATTTTTTGCAGACTTATACGGTGGTGGTATAAGTATTGCTCATAATGGTAACCTGTCAAATGCTATACAATTAAGAGAAAAGCTTGTAAAGGAAGGTGCAATTTTTAGAACTACATCTGACACAGAAACTATTGTGCAATTAATAGCAAAGTCTTCAAGAAATAAAATGGTGGACAAAATTATTGATGCTCTTTTTCAAATTCAAGGAGGTTATGCTTTAGTAATAATGACTAATAAAAAATTGATAGGTGTAAGAGATCCACTTGGTATCCGGCCATTGGTTTTAGGAAAAATTAAAAACTCTTATGTCCTTGCTTCTGAAACATGTGCTTTTGATATAATAGGTGCAAAATTTATAAGAGAAGTCGAAAATGGTGAAATTATTGTAATTGAAAATGATACCATTAAAAGTTTAAAGCCTTTTCCAAATAAAAAAAGTAAGCCATGTGTTTTTGAATATATTTATTTTTCAAGACCAGATAGTATTCTTAACGGCAAATGTGCTTATGAGTACAGAAAAAATTTAGGTTATGAACTAGCAAAAGAGTCGGAGAATATAGGTGACATAGTTATTCCTGTTCCTGATTCAGGCATTCCCTCAGCAATTGGATTTTCTCAGCATAAAAAAATGAATTTTGAGCTTGGTTTAATAAGAAACCACTACGTCGGTAGAACATTTATTGAACCTACGCAAAGTATTAGGAGTTTAGGTGTTAAATTAAAATTGAGTACAAATATATCTTCTATAAAAAATAAATCTGTTATTTTAATAGATGACTCACTTGTTAGAGGTACCACGTGTCATAAAATCGTTAAGATGTTATATGACTCCGGTGCAAAAGAAGTACATGTTAGAATTGCCTCTCCAGAAATCAAATTTCCTGATTTTTATGGAATTGATATGCCAACAAAAAAAGAATTGTTAGCAGCTAATAAAAATTTAAGCGAGATGTGTGAATATATAAATGCAGACTCTTTAAAATTTTTAAGTATAGATGGAATGTATAAAGCCCTTTGTGGTAATACTAGGAATAAACTATACCCCCAATTTACTGATCATTATTTTACTGGAGACTATCCTGTTGAACCAGAAGATTACTTAAAAAATAATAAGATAACTCAGCTTTCACTTTTGAGTGTCAAATCTTCAAATTAAGTTAATTATAAATTAGTAATCTCATTTTTCTATCTAAAATATAAATTTTTCCATTAGCTATAATTGGGTTTGAATAAAAACCTGCTTTAGAAGCTCTTGTGTAATTTAGAATATCACCATTACTAAAATTTATGAATAAAAGATATCCATTTGAAGTAGTTGCTAAAACTTGATTTGAAACTAATGATAGAGAGACAATATCGCCTATTTTTTCTTTTTTTAATTTTTTACTAGATTTATAAATATATTTGGACCAACTTACCTGACCATTATTTATGTCTAAATTTATAAGAAATCCATCTTTAGACACAAAAAAAATGAAATCATCAGTAACAATTGGTCTTATATAGGTACTAAATGGTATCTCCCAATTAATTTTTCCATTTCTAGAATTTATTGAATATGTAGAAAGAGAACTGCTAAAAAAAATTTTATCGTTTTTGTAAACTATAGGTGAAGAAAAAAATAGATTATCACCTCTGCTTTTTGTGCCAGAAAATAACGTAAAAAGCCAATTTAAATTATTAATTCTATAGTTCACTGAATAAAGTTCGCCGGTTGAAGTAATAAAATACAAATTTTTATTTAAATTATCTAAGGAAATATTTGTTTCCTGTTTCGAACTTAGAAAATTAGGGAAAGTTTCAAGACTCAGGTTTAGTACACCATCTTTTGCCTTTATTGAATAATATTTATTATCTTGATTTAATATAAATATATTTTCATTATCTATCTTTATATTTGAACTAAAAGGTATTCCATAATTCTTTGCCCAATTAAGCTTACCTGTATTAATTTTAAGACTATATAAATAACCCAAGTTATCTGAGACAATCAAATTATCATTAAAAATTTTTAATTGAATTATAATTGGTAAGTTTTTAAATCTTTTTTTATAGAAATTAAATTTCCATATTATTTCTTTTTGATCAATTGAATAAACATAAATATTTCCAGATAAGTCACTAAATAAAATATTATCGTTTATTAACAAAGGCTCAGAATTTAAATATGGTATTTTAAATTTATTTTTACCTATTTTTTTGCTTTTATGTATTAATTGTTTTTTATTTTCGTATTTTAAATGAGGAATATAATTACCAGATGTTAAGTTTTTCTGTGTCCAATTTTTATTAATAATTGGTTCCGAAATTTGAGCACTAATGTTACCTAAAATTTCTTCATTAAATTTTTTTGTTTCGGCAAATACCAGTTTAGAATTTTTTTTAAGAACCTCCTGCTCTAAATCGTAGTACCTATTGTCAAAAAAACCGCCTGTATTATTAAAAGAACAGCTTGTTAATAAAATAATTAAAGTTATATAAGCAAATAATTTAAACAAATTAACCATTTTGAATTAATTTTATTTTTCTTTTTATTTCATTTAAATCTATACTTTCATCATTTAACTTAAGCAATGTTGAATAATATATCTCAGCTTTTTTATATTGCTTTAGAGAGAAATAATAATCACCTAAAAATTTTAATGATTGCGTCTTCCAAATTGACTCTGAGTTAATAACTGGATTTAGTAAGTCCAACATATCTTGTTCTTTGGATGTATTTGATATGAAAATTGCTTTCTTAAGTCTCAATAAGTTTAAATCTTCGCTTTCTAGGTTACTAATTGATAATACTTCGTCAAAATAATTTAAAATAGCGTTGTTGTCTTTTTCTAATCCCTGATCAATAATTAAAAATAAAGATAATGGAGAATAAGTTTTATCTTTATCAAAAATAATATTTTTTAAAATTTCAAGTGATTTAATATTATTACTTTGTGTGAGTAAAACTTTAGCCTCTATAAAATTTCCAGAAATCTCAGTTTTTTTTTCTTTTGATTTAAAGTCAAAAAATAAATAAATGCTTGCAATAATAATTAATATTATTGGCAATGAAATAAAAGATTTTTTATAATTTATATAAAAATCTTTGAATTCGCTTTTTTTGTTTTCTGGCGTTTCTAAAACCATAATAATTAATATGTGTTTATTTTTTTTGGAAATTTACCTTTAATAACATCCTGTCTAAATTTTCCTATACCATTATCTATTGCTCTTCCCAAATTTAAATATTTTTTTACAAATTTTGGATAAAAACCACTTAGTCCAAGTAGATCGTCTGTAACCAAAATCTGTCCATCGCAAAACTTTGATGACCCTATGCCAATAGTAGGTATACTTATAAGACTAGTAATTTTTTTTGCTACTCTTTCTGCAACGCATTCTAAAACTATTGAAAATGCCCCAGCCTTTTCAATTTTTTTTGACTCTTCAATTAGTTTTTCCTCCTCTTTTTTTTTTAATCCAGATACATTAAATTTTTTTTTGAATTGGGGCGTGTAACCTATGTGGCCCATTACAGGTATGCCGATATCAACTAGACGGCTTATAATTTTAAAATTCTTCCCATTGCTCTCGATTTTAATTGCATCACAACCCACTTTTTTAATTATTTCTTTTGCGTTTTTATTTGCCTGGTTAAAATTTCTATAAGTATTATTTGGCATATCAAACACAAAAACTGATTTTTTAATACCTCTTTTTACTGCAAGTGAGTGATTGACCATTGTGCTTAAGCTAATAGATTTGGTATTTTTCATACCATAAAAAGCTGTTGCAATAGAATCTCCCATAAGAATAATATCACAATGTTTATCAAGTATTTTTGCAATTGGCTTAGAGTATGCGGTAAGACATACTAATTTTCTTTTCGATTTAAGTTTTTTTATTCGAAAAATTTTATTTTTCATTTTAATTGAATTTTACTTTATTTCTAAGTCTTTAAGCTTGATATTTAACTCATTTTTTTTTTCACAAAATTTAACACATGCTTTATCAAAAGTTTCTATAAGTTTTTTTGATTTTTCATAATCAGACTTCTTAATCTGAAACAATGTTAAAAGATATAAAGCTTCTTCATTAATTGGATTTAATAAAATTACTGTATTCAAATTTTGCTCCTCTAAAGTATCATTTTTCTGTTCTTTAAATATTTTTGCTAAATATAAGTAAGATTTTTCATTTTTGGGATTAAAAACAATATCTTTTTCAAACTTATATTTTGACTCACTAAATTTTTTTTGATTATAAAGTTTTTTTCCTTCTAAAAAATAATCATTATTTGCTTGTAAACTTTTAGAATAAAAAAAAGTAAGTAAGAGAATATAAAAAAATATTTTTGTTCTATTCATGGTATTATTATGTACTTAATCCCTCACAATGTATATAAGTTTCTCTGGATTCGTTTCTGCTAGATTTAGGCTTGAAGAAATGAATTTTTTTAAAGTTTTTTTTTGCTTTTATTTTAATTTCATTAAACTCTCTACCCATAAAAAGTTTTGAAATTACTACGCCATCTTTAGATAATCTATCTTTTGAAAAATCAAGCACGTCTAAACACAATTCATTTGTTCTTATAGAATCTAAGCTTTTATTTCCAGTAGTATTCGAGGCCATATCTGACAAAATTACATCTATATCAGATTTAAAATAATCGATAATTATTGACTTTGATTTTTCATCTAAAAAATCACCAACATAGATTTTTATACCTTCAATCTCTTTCATTTCTTTTTGATCTAGACCCATGATTTTCCCATTTTTATTTTTTTCTCTAATTACCTGGCACCATCCACCCGGGTAAGATCCAACATCTAAAATATTAATTCCATTCTTTAGGAATCTAAATTTATTGTTTATTTCGATTAATTTAAAAGCTGATCTGGATCTGTATCCTGATATTTTGGCTTGTTTAAAAAAATGATCCTGAAAGTTTTTGTTATCCATTAAAAAGAAAATTACAATATATCTTGTTGTTCTTCTTCTATTTCGACCTGATTAGCAGTTTTTAATTTTAATTTATAATTGTAAATTCCAACAGGAATTAAAAGTAAATAAATAATCGAACATACAGATAAGGTTTCAAAAGTATATTGAATTATTGATACAAAAAATAATCCGACTCCCAACAGAAGAAATATTGTCATATTTCTTTTAATAGAAATTTTTTTAAAAGATAAAGTTGGAATTTTGCTTATTAGTAAAATTGATACTAAAACCATAAAGTATGGAGTTATAATTTTTAAATCTATTAAAGTCGAAAAATTAGACAAATCGAAAATTAAAGGAAATAGAATCAGGCATCCTCCAGCAGGTGAGGGAATGCCTTGAAAAAAATTATTTTTCCATTCATCTTTATCTTCAAACTTTGTTAAGTTAAATCTTGCAAGTCTTAAAACGCAGCATACAGAAAAAAATAAAACTATTAACCAACCTATTTTTCCATATTTATTTAACTCCCAAAAGTAAACTATAAAAGCTGGTGCTATTCCAAAACTGACAAAATCTGTTAAAGAATCTAATTCTTTTCCAAAATCTGAGGTTCCTTTAATTAATCTTGCAACTCTTCCGTCTAAACCATCTAAAATTGCCGCTACGATTAAAAATAAAACTGCAAACGTGAAATTACCATCCATTGCAAATTTAATTGAACTAATTCCCAGACAAACACCAATTAGTGTTAATACACTAGGCAATATATATCTAGATTTATTAACTGAAACTACTTTGAATTTATTTTTTTTCTCCATTAAAAACTCGCAATTAAACTTTCTCCTGCAATAACATTTTGTCCTAATTTTACAATGGTTTTTCTTTGGTTATAATATACATCAACTCTACTACCAAATCTAATCATGCCAATTCTTTGTCCTTGAGCGACTCTTTGTTTTTTGTCTATTTGGGTAACAATTCTTCTTGCGACTAATCCTGCTATTTGTACCACTACAATTCCATCGTCCGTCTTATTATCTTTAATTTTAAAATAATTTCTTTCATTCTCTTCGCTTGCCTTATCTAGGGAAGCATTAAAAAATTTTCCAGGCTTGTAGAAAATATCTTCTATTTCGCCATTTGAAGGAGACCTATTTACATGACAGTCAAATACATTCATAAAAACACTAACTTTTGTAAATTTTTTATTTTCTAAACCAAGTTCTATTGGTCCATTGGTTTCGTTAATCGCACAAATAACTCCATCTGCTGGACTGACAAGATAATTATCGTCTTCTATAATTTTTCTTTCAGGATCTCTAAAAAAGTAATAAACCCATATAGTGATTAAAGTAAAAATAAATCCAAAAAAATTAGACATTGACCATAGAATAAGGGTCAATAATCCAGAAATAATAAGAAACTTATATCCTTCCTGGTGTATCTTCGGAAATATTTTTTCAAGCATCATAACTTATAATTTGATAATATTAGGGTAATATGTATAAAAATCCTAAATTATCAAATTAAATTTATATTATGGCAAAAATTAAAGTAAAAAATCCAGTAGTAGAGCTAGATGGTGATGAAATGACACGAATAATTTGGTCATTTATAAAAGATAAACTAATCAAACCCTACTTAGAAATCGACCTAAAGTACTTTGATCTTGGAATGGAAAATAGAGATAAAACAAACGATCAGGTAACTATAGACTGTGCGAAGGCAATTCAAAAATATGGTGCTGGAGTAAAGTGTGCAACAATAACTCCTGATGAGGCACGTGTTAAAGAATTTAAATTAAAAAAAATGTGGAGATCTCCAAATGGTACAATAAGAAATATAGTAGGTGGAACTATTTTTAGAGAACCAATAATTTGTAAAAATGTTCCTAGATTAGTACCTCATTGGACAGAAAGCGTTATAGTTGGAAGACATGCTTTTGGAGATCAATACAGAGCGACAGATTTTAAAGTTCCTGGAAAAGGTAAGATGACAATTAAATGGGAGTCAGAAGATGGAAAAAATAAAATTGAACATGAGGTTTATGATTTCAAAGGATCTGGTATTGCTCTTTCTATGTATAATCTGGATGACTCTATTAAAGATTTTGCTAAAGCATGTTTGAACTATGGTTTAGTAAGAAAATGGCCTGTTTATTTTTCAACAAAAAATACAATTTTAAAAGCTTATGATGGAAGGTTTAAAGATATTTTTGAAGAAGTTTTTCAAAAAGAATTTAAAAAGAAGTTTAAAGAAGCAGGTATTACTTATGAACATAGATTAATAGATGATATGGTAGCTTGTGCTATGAAATGGAGTGGAAAATATATTTGGGCTTGTAAAAATTACGATGGTGATGTCCAATCTGATACTGTAGCACAAGGATACGGTTCACTTGGATTAATGACTAGCGTACTAAGAACTCCAGATGGAAAAATAGCTGAGGCTGAAGCGGCCCATGGAACAGTTACTAGACATTATAGACAACATCAGCAAGGTAAAGAAACTTCTACTAACCCAATTGCATCTATTTTTGCATGGACTAGAGGTCTGGCTCACAGGGGGCAATTGGATGGAAATCAGGAATTAATTAAATTTTCAAATACTCTTGAAAAAGTTTGCGTAGAGACCGTTGAAAGTGGATCTATGACTAAAGATTTAGCAATTCTCATTAGCAAAGATCAAAAATTCTTAACAACAAATCAATTTTTAGAAGCAATAAATTCAAATCTTAAAAAAAAACTTAATTAATTTTTTTACTTAGAGCTTTAAAGGCTTTTTCGATACTGTCTTTATTTGATCCACCTGCCTGAGCAAAATCTTTTCTACCTCCTCCACCCTTGCCCCCAAGAACCTCAGAAGCAGTCTTTACAAGCATTACTGCATCATATTTTGTCGTTAATTCTTTGGTTACACCTACTGCAATTCCAACTTTTCCTTCAAAGGTTGAGATACTAACCACAATACCTTGTTTAATATCTTTTTTACCCTGATCAATTATACTCCTTAATTCCTTAGGAGGAAAATCTGTAAGAACTTGCTGTCTCAAAGTAAATGAGCCAACTTTTTTATCTTTTATTACATTTTTACTTTTATCTTTAATAACATTTTGGATTTTAATTTTTTCTAACTGTTTGTTAAGGTTTTTTAAATTTTCAGATAATTCTAAGTTCTCTTTGTAATCAGGTTTGATTTTATACTCTGATAATTCTTTTTTAATTATATCAATCTGATCTTTTATAGTTTTTTCTTTTGAAGATTTATCCTGTTGAAGAGATTTTTCAAAATTATGTAGCTGCTTGTCTCTTAAAGCTTCTACTCTTCTTATGCCTGAAGCAATAGAAGATTGGCTAATAACTTTAAATTTTCCTACTTCTTTTGTATTTTTAACATGAGTACCACCGCACAGTTCAGTAGAAAAGAAACTGTTATTTTCTTTTCCCATAAATACTACCCTTACCTCTTCCCCATATTTTTCACCAAATAAAGCTAAAGCACCCATACTTACGGCTTCCTTTGGTGTCATAATTCTGGTTTGAACATCGCTTGATCCTTGAACTATTTCATTAACAATATTGTTAATTTTTGTCATTTCTTCTTTTTCTATCGGCTTATTGTGACTGAAATCAAATCTAAGTCGCTCCGGACTTACTAGTGAACCTTTTTGGGTAACATGTTTACCTAAAGTCCTTCTAAGAGACTCGTGTAGCAAATGTGTTGCTGAGTGATTTGCCTTAGAATTATTTCTTTTATTTATATCGATTTCCAAGTTTACATTTTGGCCAATTTTAATTGATCCTTTTTCAATTTTTCCTGTATGAACATAAAGATCACCCATTTTTTTTTGGGTATCTTTTATATTTATTTTACAATCGGAACTATAAATAATACCCTGATCCCCAACTTGTCCTCCGGACTCTCCATAAAAAGGTGTTTGGTTGGTTATAATTTCAACTTCATCCCCAATTTTCGCGTTTTCAACAAATTTATTATTTTTTGATATCTTTAAAATTACTCCTTCGGCTTTATCAAATTCATAACCTAAAAATTCTGTAGGGCTAAGCTCTTCTCTAACTTTAAACCATTTCTCCTCAACAGATTTATCGCCTGATCCTTTCCAGCTTGCTCGAGCTACCTCTTTGCTTTTCTCCATTTCTTTATCAAAAGCATTTGTATCAATTTTAATTTTTTTATTTTTTAAAATATCAGCAGTTAAATCTAATGGAAAACCATAGGTATCATAGAGCTTGAAAGCTATTTCGCCTGGTAAAGTATTCTTTTTTACTTTTTCTAAATTTTGATTCAAAATTTTCATTCCTCTGTCTAGAAGTGATGAAAATTTTTCCTCCTCATTTTGTAATGTTTCAATAATTAAGTCTTTGCCTCTTTTAAGTTCGGGATAACTATGTGACATCTCACTTAATAAAACATCGAATAATTTATAGAATATTGGTTTTTTGCTTCCAAGCGTGTGTGCATGACGCATACCCCTTCTCATAATTCTTCTTAAAACATAACCACGGCCTTCGTTTGATGGCAGGACCCCTTCAGCTATTAAAAAACTGCTGGCTCTAAGATGGTCTGCAATCACTCTATGGCTTGCTATGGTTTTTTTTTCTATTTTAGTTTTTGTGATTTCCGATGATGCTATCATCAATTTTTTAAAATGATCAATGTTGTAATTATCGTGAGTCCCTTGAAGAACAGCAGCTATTCTTTCTAAACCCATCCCTGTATCGACTGAGGGTTTGGGTAAATCTACTCTTTTACCTTTTGAAACTTGCTCAAATTGCATAAATACTAGATTCCAAATTTCAATAAATCTATCACCGTCTTGATCGGGACTGCCGGGTGGCCCTCCTTTTAGCTTTTCGCCATGATCATAAAATATCTCAGAACAAGGTCCACACGGACCTGTTTCACCCATGGACCAGAAATTATCTGATGTTGAAATCTTGACAATTTTGCTCTCTGGTAATCCGGCTATCTTTTTCCATAATTTAAAAGCTTCTTCATCATCAGAATATACAGTGGTTGATAGTTTGTCTTTTGGAATACCAAAATCTTTTGTTAATAATTCCCAAGCATAATAAATAGCTTTTTCTTTAAAATAATCTCCAAAAGAAAAATTTCCTAACATTTCAAAAAATGTATGGTGTCTTGGTGTATAACC
>MDTB01145871.1_pt1 | contig 10912 bp, 12 predicted proteins | sample 811161 | NCBI WGS metagenome assembly MDTB01 (sample SAMN05326650, study PRJNA326480) | marine metagenome | isolation source: seawater | place: Mediterranean Sea | collected 2009 | reverse complement strand
TTGTTGCCAAACAGGCTCCAATAGGAAAGCCATTTCCTAGACCTTTTGCCATAGCCACAATATCTGGAGTTACCTCACAGCTTTCATGGGCTAAGAAATAACCGGACCTACCAACACCAGATTGAACTTCATCAAAAATAAGAAGTAAGTTATATTTTTCACAAAGGTCTTTAAGTCCTTTTAAAAAGGCACAGGAAAGAGTTACAATTCCTCCTTCTCCAAGTATTGGCTCAACAAGAATTGCGCATGTTCTTTTGGATATTTTTTTTTCAACCCTTGCAAGAGATAACTTTTTTATAAGATCAAAACCAGGTAACTTTGGGCCAAAACCTTCCAGTAACTTTCTGCTGCCAGTTGCCGATATTGTACCCATCGTTCTTCCGTGAAACGATCCTTCGAAAGAAATTATCCTATTCTTATATGATTGGCCTTTCGAAAAAAAAAACCTCCTGGCTATTTTAATGGCACACTCGACACTCTCTGCTCCTGAGTTTGTAAAAAAAACTTTCTCTGCAAAAGTGTTGTTGGTAAGTAGCTTTGCCAATCTCTCTTGATTAGGTACAGTATACAAATTTGAGGTGTGCCAGAGTTTTGACCCTTGGTCGGCTAGCACTTCAACTAACCTTGGGTGGCTGTGCCCTAATGAATTTACTGCTATACCAGAAGCAAGGTCTAAAAACATTTTGCCTTTTTTATCAAAAAGCCATACACCTCTGCCCCTAACAAATGCCAAATCTGATCGGCTGTAGTTACTCATCAATGAACTTTCTAGAGTTCGATTTGATATTTTAGGCATAAGCCTCCCTTTCTAGGTTTTACAACTAATAAATGTTAGTCCTTTAAAAAATATCCAACGGAAAACCATTTCCAAACAATTAAGAATAAAATTAAGTTAACAAAAAATATGCCAAGACATCCAAAAAAAATATTTGACTCTGCGTCACCTAGTGCACCAAAGCGTACTCCATCCATTAACCAAAAGACAGGGTTAAAGGTAGAGATTGTATCGAATGGTTCTGGTAGCCTGTTCACAGAATAGAAGGTTCCTGAAAGGAACGATAGAGGAGCAATGATGAAATTATTAACCGCACTCATCTGATCGAACTTCTTGCAAAATATTCCAACTAATATTCCTAGAAGAGAAAATGTGATGCTGCCCATGGCTATGTAAAAATACATTGTAAATATATTCACTGGGAATAAATTTAAAAAAGGGAATATAACGACCAAAACACCGGTCGCAACAAATAATCCCCTAAGAGCTCCGCCTATCATGAAACCTAATGAAAGCTCTAAAGAGGACAGAGAGGGCATAAGAGTATCAACAACATTGCCGTTGACTTTGGAGACTAATATCGAAGTAGAGGTGTTGGCAAAAGAATTCTGAATTGTTACCATCATAAGAATTCCAGGAGCTAGAAACAAACTGTAATCATGGTTAGATAATGCTTCCGCATTTCTATTAGAAAAAACGAATGAAAATACTGTTATAAAAAGTGCACTAGTTACTACTGGTGCTAACAGAGTCTGAGTCCATATTGAAGTGAAGCGTCTCTGTTCCCTGAGGATAAGTGTGAGCAAGCCTAAAAAGTTGGAAAAGCGGTTAGTATTTTTAAATTCCTGTATCATATTATTTTTTAACTAATTCTTTATTTATCCACAAATCCATTGTATACGTTTTCTCTATTAAATTTTACATCTAATTTTTGGAGCTGATGATGGCCTGGAGCGAAGAACGTGTAGCTGTGTTAAAGAAAATGTGGCTTGATGGAAACAGTGCAAGTGAAATCGCTAAAGAATTAGGAAACATTTCACGAAATGCAGTTATAGGAAAGGTACACAGATTAGGGTTATCAAATAGAGACACAAACACGGCCAAGGCAGGGGCTGGTGTCAGTAACACTGTTAAAAGTGTAAAAAGGGGTCGCCCACCTAAGGTTATAAATGAACCCAAAAAGAGAGGTAGGCCACAAAAAATTAAAGAACACATATATTTGTCTGAGACATCAGCCGGTAAGGGTAAAAGCATTATCACATCAGGTGCAAGCAAACGGTCAAATGACAATAAGCTTGAGGTTGTTTCAGATTTAAGCGAAGAAACGTTAAAAAGCCTACATAAGGTGGAGATGAAGTCGAAAAAAATCTCACTCATGGAATTGACTGAAAGAACCTGCAAATGGCCGATAGGGGATCCCGCAACAGACGCTTTTTGGTTTTGCGGGCACGAAACTGAGTCCGGTAAACCATATTGCAAAACGCATATATCAATTGCCTTTCAACCAATAACCCAACGGAGAAGCAGAAAAGAAAGCTAACAACTTTTATCTTTATTGGTTCTAATGGAATAGAATAGTCCAAAAGTAGATTTGCTCATGATTAAATACACTCTTAATTGCAATAACGGCCACCAGTTTGACAGTTGGTTTTCAAATTCCGATTCATACGAAAATTTAAAGAAAAATGGATACCTTGAGTGTGCAATATGCTCTTCAAAAAAAGTTCAAAAATCTTTAATGGCTCCAAGAATAACCCATGAGAGTGGTAAAAAAAGAGAAAGACTAATTTCAGCACAAACAGACCTCGAAAAGGAAATTAAAGCGTTAAAACATAAGATAAAAACGACTGCAACAGACGTGGGAGAAAATTTTCCAAGTGAAGCAAGGGCCATGCATTATGGAGAGAAAGAAGAAAAGCCAATAATTGGGAAAACTACTTTAGACGAAGCTAGAGATTTAGCAGAAGAAGGTATCCCTTTCGTCCCAGTGCCATGGAACAATGACGAAGTAAACTAAAGATATACGATGAAAACCTTAACTATGAAATTTGGTGGCACATCTGTCGCAGATGTAGACAGAATCAAGGCCGTAAGGGATATTATTTCTGGTGAAGTAAGAAATGGGTGGAAGGTCGTTGCTGTTGTGTCTGCTATGTCCAATGAGACTAATAAACTGATTAACCTAGCTAAACAGGTAGGTATTGAGAGCTTAGTTGATCCTGAATATGATTCTTTAATATCTACTGGTGAAGATATATCGTCCTCTCTTTTAGCTATTGCGCTTAATAGTATTGGTATTTCTTCTAGAAGTTGGCGTGGGTGGCAACTTCCAGTAATAACCGATAATTTTCATTCAAATGCAAAAATCGAAGAAATTGATACTCGGAAGCTTGTTGAGGCATTTAAAGGAGGAACTAAAGTCGCGGTGGTTTCTGGATTCCAAGGAATAGAACAAAGTGGAAGGGTCACTACGCTTGGGCGAGGCGGCTCTGATACATCAGCTGTTGCAATAGCTGCCGCAATAGATGCAAAACGATGTGATATATATACGGATGTGTCGGGTATTTATACTACAGACCCAAGAATAAAGAAAAATGCATCAAAATTAAAAAAAATTTCATACGAAGAAATGCTAGAAATGGCATCTTTAGGAGCTAATGTGTTACAAACTAGAGCAGTGGAACTTGCAATGCGGCATAAAGTACCTATAACGGTGTTAAATTGCTTTTCTAATGAAGAAGGAACACTTGTATGCGATGAAGAGGAAATTATGGAGAAAAATATTGTATCTGGAATAGCCTTCCAAAAAAACGAGTGCCAATTGACGCTGACAAACATCGAAGATAAGCCTGGGGTAGCAGCAAAGATCTTTGGGCCGTTAGCGAACTCAGGAGTTAACATTGATATGATTGTTCAAAGTAATACTGAAACTGGTTCAACCAATATTACCTTCTCTTGTCCTGTGGATGATTTAGACATGGCAAAGAAAGCTATATCGAATGCGAAAGCAAATAATTTAATCTCTTATGAGCGCCTTATTGAAAATAAAAATTTAGCAAAGGTATCAATTGTTGGAATTGGAATGAAAACACACGCTGGTGTTGCTCAAAAAATGTTTGAAACTTTATACGAGGAGAACATCAACATTAATGTTATCTCAACTTCAGAAATAAAACTCTCAGTTTTAATAGAAAGAAAATATTTGGAGCTGGCGGTAAGGAGTCTTCATGACGCATTTGATTTGCAAGATCTATAAGTTAATGTCTCAAAAGCCGCAGTTGGTTTTAATCAAAGTACCGTTCGCTTCATTTAGAAAACTTTCGTTTATATCTAGCCCTAATAATCTTTCATTATCGTTCCCATCACCAAGAGATATCCCACGAGTCAGTTTTTTACAAAAACCAAATTTCGAGTAATAGCCAATATCTCCAACCAAGACAACCCAACTCCAATTGTCTATCGACGCTTGCTCTATACCATTCAAAACTAATCTCTCACCTAAACCTTCGCTTTGGTAAATTGGATGGATAGCGAGAGGGCCTAGAAGAAGGCCTTTGCTACTGTGGCTATCTATCTTGATATTCCAAAACCTTAAAGAGCCTACAACACTATCTGACGTGTCTCTTATTACATAACAAAGCTTGCTGACTTTGTTAGATGCACTTCTCAATTGATATGAGCTAAGAAGCTTTCTTCTAGGTGTGAATACTAGATCCAATAAATGCTCAACTTCGATTTGGTCTTTTTTGGCCTCCAGTAATAATCTAAGATTGTAATGAATTTTTTTCATTAGTCTTTAGTTTATGTATCGTTTGTGGGTTGCCTTAGAATAACCCCAGGATTCATAAGAGCCAAAGGGTCGATGACTTTCTTTAGCCGACACATTAAATCGAATTTTCCTGGGTCACAATATTGTTTTAAATCTTTAACTTTCAATCGACCGACTCCGTGCTCTGCGCTAAATGATCCTTTTAAACTTTTGCAATTGCTGTTTATAATTTCAAGTAGTTTTGGCTTAATATCCATATAGCTCGAGTTGTTCTCCTTTTGGGGAGGGAAAATATTGAAGTGTAAGTTTCCATCTCCCATATGACCAAAGCAATTTACTCTTAAAAATCTATTTATTTTTTTTATTTCTTTAAGACTTTTATTTATAAAAATTTCCATATTTTCTAGTGGCAAAGAGATGTCATGTGAAGAAATCGCTCCGATCTTTCTATTTGCCTCAGGAATATCTTCTCTCATTTTCCATAACTTTCTTGCTTTGGATTCTGTATCACCAAGGATAACGTCCAAAATGATTTTTCTATTATAAAGATCATCTAAAGTTTCATATACGTCTTGCTCCGCTGAATTGCTATTGAAACCCAACTCCACAAGCAGATACCATTGTGACCTATTTTTTTGCCCTACAGATTGAACCATTTTCATTTCTTCAAGAAACTTGAGCCCCTCATCGCTAATTAATTCAAAGGCCTGTAAGAACTGCCCAAGCCTACGAGATATTTCTATATAACTTTTTAAAGCTGAGTTAAAATTTGGCACTCCGAAAAATGCCACGACCCTGTTTTTTGGAGCTGGGAAAAGTCTTAAAACAGCTCTTGTAATTATACCTAGAGATCCCTCCGATCCAATAAATAGGTTTTTCAAATCGTAACCGGTGTTATCTTTTTTAAGTGTCTTTATATCGTTTATTATAGTGCCATCGGCCAAGACAACTTCTAGACCCAGGCAAAGATCTCTAGCATTTCCATATTTTAAAACTCCTATTCCTCCAGCATTTGTAGCTAAATTCCCACCAATACAGCATGATCCCTTTGATGCCATTGATAAAGGAAATAGGAAACCTTTCTTATTCACAAACTCATGAATGGACTCCAAAATAACTCCAGCTTCTACCTCTATCGATTGGTTTACAGAAGAAAAATTGCTAATCTTATTCATCCTTTCCAGGGACAAAGTCACATGAAATTTGTCCAAAGCTATCTGACCTCCCACAAGTCCCGTACCACCACTCCAAGGAACGACACCAATCTTATATTTAGTGGCAAGTCTTAAACAGTCAGAAATTTCTTTAGTAGATCTAGGCTTTATTATATGTAGAGATTTGTTCAAGAGTAACCCGCGAGGTTCAGATAGATAGGAGGTAGAGATCTCGGAAATAATGCAAGGAGAGATACTATCTCTAATATTTTCGATGAACTTAAAGTAATCCTCCTCTTTTTTCATTTTTTAGCTCTCTTCCACTTGGCCTCTTCTGTCATCTCTTAACAGTCCGTATAAAACATGGTTTCTCCAACGACCATTTATTTGTAGGTAGCTTTGTCCCACTCCTTCATATTTAAAACCAACCTTTTCGAGCAATCTTCTAGAAGATCTGTTTTCTGACAACGTAGCAGCCTCAAGCCTTGAAATGTTTAACCTAACAAAAGAAAAGTCTACAATAGTCAAAACCGCTTCCCTCATAAAACCTTTTCCTGTGTATTGTTTACCTAGCCAATATCCCAATGTTGCTGCATTAGAAGGCCCCTTTCTAATGTTTTCAATAGTAATTGATCCTAACAAAGTCTTAAATTTATCAAAAATAAAAAATTGATAGGCCTGGTCAGCGTTAGCACTTTTTTTCGCCCACTTAACCCTATTATTGAATGCACTACGTTTAAAAAAATCATTCCCTCTTTTTGGCTCCCAGAGCTCTAAAAATGCTTTGCTATTTTCTCTAATCTCACGCCATTGCTCGAAGTCACCGTAACGCGGCGCTCTTAACTCTACGTTCTGCGCTTTCAATACAAACTCTGACTTACCAAAAATCATTCCAATAGTCTTACTTTATAAACATTAATTCGCTCTCAAATAGCTGCTTCTTATTTCCTCTGCCACTAGCTCCTTGTCTGGATATATCACTTTTACACTTTCCTGTTTTTTTATCAGATCCTTCAGTGCAAGCGGAACTGGTATAGTCATACCTAATGCACTCTCGACAGTCTCTTTAAATTTTGCTGGATGTGCAGTCCCAAGTGAAATAACAGTTTCTTCTCCCTTGACTAAATCTTGTGCCACGCTCACCCCAATTGCACTGTGAGGACACAATGTAATCCCTCTCTCATTAAAAAATTTATTTATTGTTGCAACCGTATCCTTGTCAGTCACCGCGCCACTAGAAAAGTCTTTTGAAATCTGTGAAATTATTACTTTATCAACCTCAAAGCTTCCCTTGCTTGAAAGTTTATTCATAAGCTTGCCGACCTTTACAGCGTCATTATTCAGAAGATCAAATAGCAATCTTTCAAAATTGGAAGCAACTTGAATATCCATAGAAGGCGATAAAGTTTTGCTAACACAATTACTTTTATAAATGCCAGTTTTAAAGACGCGATCTAAAATATCATTTTTATTTGTCGCAACAATAATTTTATTTATGGGTAAACCCATTTTTTTTGCAAGATACCCGGCATAAGCATCTCCAAAATTTCCAGTGGGAACGCTAAAACTCACCCTTCTGTCGGACTGGTCTTTCATTTGAAAGAAAGCAGAAAAATAGTAAATCGACTGAACTAGAATCCTTGCCCAATTAATTGAATTCACACCAGATAAATTTACATCATCTACAAGCTCTTTATCCGAAAACAGTCTCTTCACTATTGACTGACAATCATCGAAAGTTCCTTTCACGGCAAACACTTTAATATTCTTGGCGTTCGAGGTAGTCATTTGAACTCTTTGTATTTGAGAAATCCTTTCGTGCGGATAGAGGACATATAAATTGACATTTGACACATTTTTAAAAGCCTCAACGGCAGCCGATCCAGTATCGCCAGAAGTTGCGGTTACAATATTAATGTTTGAATTATTCTTTTGGAGGGTCTTTGCGAACATTTTTGCTATCACTTGCATTGCAAAGTCTTTAAAAGCTAGTGTGGGGCCATGAAACAATTCGAGAAAATAATGGTTATTTTCTAATTTTATCAAGGGACTTTTTAACTCGCGCTGAAACCCAGAATAGGAACTATTTACGATTTCAATTAGCTCTGACTTGCTAAAGCAGTCACCAGAAAACAATGATATTATTTCGACAGAAAGTTTTTCATAACTGAGACATCGCCATTCATTTATGGTTTCCATGTTTAGTTTTGGGACAAACTTGGGAACAAAAAGACCCCCATCTCCAGCTAATCCTGAATGTAAAACCTCGCTGAAGTTTTTTGAGCCGTCTAATCCTCTGGTCGAATGGTACAACATTACCCAATGTTCTTTCTTTTAATCTTTTTTATATACGAAGTACACACTCATACCAAACCATAAAATCGCCATCATAAACCAAGTGATCGCATATTGAAGATGGTTGTTCGGTATGTCATTAGTAGGATCTTCGATTCTTATACTTGGGTCGAGACGATTTTCAGTTAGAACTACCAATATTGGTTGAGTTTGAAGAAAGTTCGACATTTTTTCTAGATCCCTCGAAAACCATATATTACGAGTAAAATTGGGCTCCGGTGTGAAGTAATCGGTCTCATTTGGCCATGATAAGTACCCTGCTACTAAACTTTGTTGCCCCGAGGTTTTCAACAAGGATTTATCTTTTTCCTTTATAACTCCTCTGTCTACAAGTATTTTACCGCCATCTTTTAGTTTGAAGGGAGAAACCACCCTGAAGCCTGCCCCAGATCCTTTAACCGGAGTTAGAATAAAAATTGACCTAGGCTCTAAGGCACCTTTTACCTTCACCATCTTGTAATTATGCTCTGATTTTTTTAAATTTTTGGGAAGATACGACGGCTCTGAAGTCAAATTATGAATTATATTTTCTAACAGGGCTTCCTTCCAAGCAAGTCTCTTTGTTTGCCAAATGCCCAAAGCAAGCAACGCTAAAAGCCCAGGTATTGCTATGAACACGAAGAAAACCCATTTTTTATTCATTTTGTTTAAATTTTTTGGCGCCGTTAAGCTCCCCAGATGTAAATTGCAGCAAAAAGAAAGAGCCAAACAACATCAACAAAGTGCCAGTACCAAGCCGCCGCTTCAAACCCAATATGCCTTTCAGGAGAGAAATGACCTTTTCTTGCTCTTATCAGGCAAACTAGCAAAAAGATAGTACCTATCAGAACATGGAACCCGTGAAACCCAGTAGCCATGAAAAAGCTAGCGCCATAAATATTACCCGAAAACGCAAAGGACGCGTGGGTATATTCATAAATTTGGAATACGGTAAAAAGAGCTCCAAGTCCAATTGCTAAAATCAAGCCATTCTCTAACCCTTTTCTGTCGTTCTCATGTGCTATTGCATGATGGGCCCACGTAGCTGCTGCACCTGAGCAAAGCAAAATTAATGTGTTTATCAAAGGAAGGTGCCACGGATCAAAGGTCTCAATCCCGGTCGGAGGCCAAACTCCGCCCACTGCCTCCATTGGGTAAAGTGCATGTTTAAAAAAAGTCCAGAACCAAGCAAGAAAAAACATCACTTCAGATGTTATGAACATGATTACTCCATATCGTAAACCTATCTGAACTACTGGAGTATGATCCCCATCCTTACTTTCAAAAACTACGTCTGACCACCAAGCAAACATACAGTATAAAACTACCAAGAGACCTAGAGCTGCGATTAAAACAGTTCCTCCATGCATGAATAACACACTTCCAAAGAGAAGGATGAAAGCACCAAGAGCACTCAAAAATGGCCACAAACTTGGGTTTATGATATGATAGTCGTGATTTTTTTCATGAGCCATTTTTTATCCTCTTACACTTGAAATTTTATGATTTAATCTCGTCTTTTAGCTTATAAAAAGTATATGATAACGTCATCGATTTTAGATTCTTCGTTTCAATATTTTCAACAATTTCTGGATCAATATAAAAAGTCACTGGCATTTTCACTTTCTCTCCAGGCTCCAAAGTTTGCTCGACAAAGCAAAAGCAATCAATTTTACTGAAGTAGTTCCCCGCAGAAAATGGAAACACGTTGAAGCTGGCTTGGCCGGAGATGGTCTCATTAGTTGGGTTGTGTGCTTCATAAAAAACCAGAGCTGTTTCACCGATTTTAACTTCCACCTCATTTTGCATAGGTATAAAGTTCCAACGCATATCTTTAGCCTTTGATGCGTCAAAACGAACTTTAATAGTCTTATTTAAAACGGGACCATCAAACGTCTCTGAGTAGATTTCTGGGGTGCCACCATACCCTGTAACCTTGCAAAACCAATCGTAAAACGGCACTGCGGCGAATGACGCTGAAAGCATCAAGCATACAAGCCCAATCAAAAAAATCGGTGTGCGATTTGATCTATACGACTTATTCACCGTCTTTTCCTAACATATCTTGTCTAATGATATGGTCATAACCCTGCAATAATGCACCTTGCTTCAGCTTTACTATAGTTACCGAGAAAATAAGCGCTACTATTATGGATAATAGAATACCTATTTTAGCGTTTCCATTGCCTCTATTTAATTCTGATTGTTTCAATTCTCTTCTCACACCTGGATTTTCAGAATAGAACTGGCCAATTCGTTATAATACCAGTTTCCCAAATCTGTACAAAGCTACTTAACACTAGAAAGCCAAAATATAGAAACAGATAAAGAATTGTGAACTTAAAAAACCTTCTTTCTCTAACATATCCATCATTTTCTTGCAGTCTGAAGAGCTTTACAGCATTTAGAAACAAAACAGCGTTCAGGGCATTACTCAATAAGAAAAATAGAGGGCCTCCGATTTCGGTAAAAGCAATGAATTGTGAACAAACTATTAATATCACAGTGTAAATTAATATCAATTTTCTTGTCTTTTCCACTCCATAAAGAACCGGATACATTGGAATACTGGCTTTAGCATAATCATCTTTTGTTATTATCGCTAGTGACCAAAAGTGAGGCGGAGTCCAAAAAAATATGAACAGAAATAATAAGATTGGTTCTACGGAAAGAGATCCCGTACTCGCTACCCAACCGATTAAAGGGGGCATTGCACCAGCAGCTCCCCCAATTACAATGTTTTGGGGCGTAGTTTTTTTTAAAACAATAGAATAAATAACTAGGTAAAAAAATATTGTCGCGCCTAAAAGAAAAGCGGCCAACCAATTGGAAACCAACCCCAAGAACATAATAGAAAACATTGAGAGACTTAGACCGAAT
>MDTB01124365.1_pt1 | contig 10912 bp, 7 predicted proteins | sample 811161 | NCBI WGS metagenome assembly MDTB01 (sample SAMN05326650, study PRJNA326480) | marine metagenome | isolation source: seawater | place: Mediterranean Sea | collected 2009 | reverse complement strand
CATCCAAGAAGGGATTATGCTTATTATTTATTAGCACTCAGTCATTATGATCAAATAATTGATGAGAAAAAAGATTTAAAAGAAATTTTAAAGGCAAAAAAATATTTTGAAATAGTTATTAAAAATTATCCTAATACAGAATTTGCAATAGACTCTGAATTTAAGTTAGAGTTAATCCAAGAATTATTGGCATCTAAAGAAATGTATTTAGCAAGATACTATGTTGAAAGAGAAAAATGGGTACCAGCAATCAATAGATTTAAAACCGTTGCAAGTAAATATGACACCACAATATTTGTAGAAGAAGCCTTACATAGATTAGTCGAAATACATTATAAATTAGGTTTGATTGAAGAGTCCAAAAAATACGCTGTTCTACTAGGTTATAATTATCAATCTAGTAAATGGTATGAGGAAACTTATAGAATATTAAATAAAGATTATGTAAAAATTTCAAAAAGAAAAGATAAAGATAATTCTATAATTGAAAAATTTAAAGATCTTTTAAATTAATATGTTTTATGAATAAAAATATAAAACAAAATTATATTAAAAAAATAAAAGAATTTTATAAACACAATAAACTTTACTACGAAAAAAGTTCCCCAATAATTTCTGATAAAGAATATGACGATTTAAAAAAAGAAATATTAAATTTAGAAAAAAAATATAACTATTTAAAGAGCGATTTCTCTCCGTCAAAAGTTGTTGGGTTTAAACCATCTAAAAATTTTATGAAATACAAGCATAGAGAACAAATGTTATCTTTGTCCAATGCATTTAAGAAAGAAGATTTAATAAATTTTGAAAAAAAAATATTAAATTATATTAATGAAAAAATTGATCTAAAATATAGCGTTGAACCTAAAATAGATGGAATTTCAGCTTCTTTAACTTACAAGAATGGATTACTCGCTTATGGAGTTTCAAGAGGCGATGGAAAAGAAGGAGAGATAATTACTGAAAATTTAAAAACTATTAATGACATTCCTCATAAAATTGAAAATAAAAATTTTCCTAAGGATATAGAAATCAGAGGAGAAGTTTTTATAAATAAGAAAGATTTTGAAAATCTAAAAGATAGTTTTGCAAATGCTAGAAATGCTGCATCGGGATCTTTAAGACAAAAGGATTCTAAAGAAACTAATAAAATTCCTCTAAATTTTATAGCTTATACTTTTGGTTATTTTAAAGATAATAAATTTAAGTTTCAGTCTGATTTTTTAAATTATTTAAAATTATGGGGATTTAAAACAAGCAAATATAATAAACTAGCAAAGAATATTAATGAGTTGATATCAATCCATCAAAAATTCGAAAAAGAAAGATATGAAATTGAGTATGATGTAGATGGGCTAGTGTATAAATTAAACGATCTAAATTTGCAAAAAAGATTAGGGTTTACATCTAACGCTCCTAGATGGGCCGTCGCACATAAATTTTCAGCAGATCACGCCTACTCGGAATTGCTAAATATAGATATACAAGTTGGTAGAACAGGAGCATTAACACCTGTTGCAAAAATAAAACCTGTAAATATTGGTGGAGTTGTAGTTTCGAATGCCACGCTACATAACGAAGATGAGATAGAAAGAAAAGATATTAGATTAAATGATATTGTAAAGATAGAAAGAGCAGGAGATGTAATTCCACATGTAATTGAAGTTGACTTTATTAAAAGAAAGAATTTATCAAAAAAATTTATTTTTCCTATCAAATGCCCATCATGCGGCTCTAAAACCGAAAAAGAATTTAATAAAATTACAAAAAAATATGATGCCGTTAGAAGATGCACCAGTCAAGGATTTGAATGTGAAAAAATAGCTATTGAAAAAATAAAGCATTTTATTTCTAAAGATGCTTTAAATATTGATGGTTTAGGAAAAAGAGTTGTTGAAAAATTTTGGGAATTAAATTTAATCAAGTCTCCAGCGGATATATTTAAGCTTAATTTTGAAAAGATATCCAATTTAGACGGATGGGGAAAGCAATCTGCGTCAAATCTAAAATATTCTATTGAAAAATCAAAAAAAGTAGTTTTAGACAGATTTATTTTTTCTATTGGTATTAGACATATCGGAATAGAAAATGCAAAATTAATTGCAGATTATTCAAAAAATATTAAAGGATTTTTACATATTATTAACAAGAAAAAATTCGATCAATTTTTGAATATAGATGGCATAGGAGAAACTCAAGTAAAATCTATAGATAAGTTTTTTAAAAATAAAATGAATTTTAATATCTTAAGTGAGCTTAATAAAATTTTAACAATTTATGAAATAGAAATTGATCAAGAAGGAAAATTAAAAGATAAAAATTTCATGTTTACTGGAAAATTAATAGATATAAGTCGAGCAGAGGCAAAAAATTTAGTTGAAAAAAATTCTGGTAATATCTTAAGTACTGTAAGTAATAAATTAAATTATTTGGTGATCGGTGAAAAACCTACGAACAAAAAAGTAGAGTTAGCAAAAAAAATTGGAATTAATATAATAACCCAAAAAGAATGGTTTAAACTATTAAATTAATTTTGCTAACCAACTTTTTTCTTTATCATTTAAAAAAGGTGAAATTTTGTAATACGTTTCTAGATGGTATTTAAATAAATAATCTTTTTCAGACTTTGTTAGCATTTGAGTAGCAATCAAATCTTTATCTATTGGAGCAAAAGTTAGGTTTTGAAAATGTAATTTAGTTTTGCTTTTTTTAATAAATACTAAATTTTCTATTCTAATACCAAATTTATTTTCTAAGTAGTAGCCTGGTTCATTACTGACGATCATACCTTCTTTTAGTTTAATAAAGTTATTTTTTGATATACTTTGAGGACCTTCATGGACATTTAAAAAAAAGCCAACACCGTGACCAGTTCCATGTCTATAGTTTAAACCAATTGAGTTAAGAGATTTTCTTGCTATCTTATCAATGTTATGTCCTACTTTTTCTTCATTTATGTTGCAAAGAGCCATTGCGATATGACCTTTTAAAACCCTAGTAAAAATTTCTTTAATTTTTTTTTTTGCTTTAGAAAAGCATATTGTTCTTGTTACATCCGTAGTTCCCCATTTGTACTGTCCTCCAGAATCTACTAATAAAATATCTCTTTTACTTAATTTTCTATTTGATTGTTCGCTTGATCTATAATGTATAATTGCACCATTTGGTCCAGATCCAGCAATTGTACTAAAACTTGGATATAAATAATTTTTATTTTTTTTTCTAAAATTTTCTAACTTTTTTTCAATATTTTTTTCAGTTATATCTATTTTTTTTTTATTTTTAATCCAATACAAAAATTTCGTAAGAGCAACACCATCTTCTATATGAGATTTTTTCATATTATTAATTTCAGTTTTGTTCTTTATTGATTTCAAATAATAAATAGGATCTATTCTAAATTTAATATTGAATTTAGAATTAATTAATTCTTCATTGAATATAGAGCAAGTTTGATTATCTATACAAAAATTTCCTGATTTAATTAAATTTAATATTTGAAAAAATTTTTCTTCCTCATGAAAAAAAATTTTTAAATTTTCAAATTTTTTTTTAATTTTATAAGTTTTATCTATTCTACAAAAAAAATGAATTGTTTTGTCCATAGTCAAAATTATATTACAGTTTGCAACAGGAGAATTTGGAAGATCGTTTCCGCGTATATTTAACAACCAACACACATTTTCACCTGAACTTACAAAAAGATAATCAATTTTTCTTTTTTTTTATTATTTTAATTAATCTTTTTATTTTAGAATTAGGATTTTCTCCTACAATTTTTTCATTCAATTTAAAAAAATTATTTTTATCTATTTTTTTTTTAAATTTTTCTTTAAATAATTCTTCATTAACTGGCACTAAATCACAAACATTGTTAAAATACCTTTTTAGAGCACTATAAGTAACAAGTTTTGGATCAAACCCTATAATAAGTTTTTTATTTGAAAATTCCTTAAGATCTTTTGGCAATGCATAGGGAATTTCAAAAATAACAAAGTTCTTACCAGATTCTTTTTTCGCCTGAATAGTGTATCTTCCATCAACAAATAGATAATTTTTATTTTTTAATATTAATGCAAAGCCTGCAGAACCACTAAAATTTGAAATTGTTTCAAGATTATTTATTTTTGAATATTCAGTGAAAAACTTGTCATTCTTAGGAATCAAGTATCCATCTATATTTTTTTTTTTTATTAAATCTTTAATTTTATTTATCATTTAATTTTTTTTGATACCTTATCCAACCCGGACTTCTTGATACTTCTCTAAACTCTATGTCTTGATTAAATTCGAAATCATCTGATATTTCTTCTGTAAAATTATTATTTTTTTTAATAAATTTATCTGGAAGTTCATCAATAAATCTTGATGCCATACTATCCATCCAATCTCCCTGATAAAATCTGTTCATAGAAAATGAAATTTCAGCAATTTTTTTTGCTCTAGTAATCCCCACATATGCTAATCTTCTTTCTTCTTCTAATCCATTTTCTCCTTTTTCTTCTATGCTTTTTTGATGAGGAAATAATCCTTCCTCCCAACCTGGTAAATAAACAATATCAAACTCCAATCCTTTTGATGAATGCATAGTCATTAAATTAACTTTTTCATTTTGCCAATCTTGATCAAGCGATGTTGCAAGTGCTACATGATCTAAAAAGCTTTCAAGATTATCAAATTCTTTCATAGCACTTAAAAGTTCTTTAATATTTTCTAATTTATTTTCATTTTCTAAATCTTTTTTGTTTTTTAGCATTTCACTATAACCAGACTCATCTAGTATTATTTCTAAAAACTTATTATGATTGATATTATTATTTAAATCATTTCTCCATTTTTGCAAAAGACTTAGAAATGAGCTTAATCCCACCTTTGTTTTTGGTTTAATTTTATTATCTTCAATAAGTCTTCTGGATGCAATTTCTAAAGAACAATTATTTTTTTTTGCAAACTCGTTAATATTTTTTATAGTTGTGTCACCTATGGATCTTTTTGGAATATTAATAATTCTTTCAAAAGATAGGTCATCTAAAGGTTGATGAATAATTCTTAAATATGCAATACAATCCTTTATTTCAGCTCTTTCATAAAATTTAATACCACCAACAATTCTATACGGGATACCTATCTTTAAAAATCTTTCTTCAAATTCTCTTGTTTGAAATATTGCTCTTACTAATATTGCCATTTCATTAAGAGAGTATTTTTTTTTCAAATTTTCAATTTTCGATCCAATTTCTATTGCTTCATCTTTTACATTTCTATAGCAAGTCAATTTTACCATTTCTCCATCATCATGATTTGTATATAGTTTTTTTCCAACTCTATTTTGATTATTTTCAATTAGTTTTGAAGCTACATTTAAAATATTTTGAGTAGATCTATAATTTTTCTCTAATCGTATAATTTTTGTATTATCATAGACTTTATCAAATTCTAAAAAATTTTTAATTTCTGCTCCTCTCCAGCTATATATCGATTGGTCATCATCACCTACACAACAGATATTTTTATTACTTAGTGATAAATATTTTAGCCATTCGCTTTGTATGAAGTTTGTATCTTGGTACTCATCTACTAAAATATATTTAAATTTTTTTGAGTATAATTCTGATATATCTTTATATTTTTGAAAAATTTTAACAGTATGCAAAATTAAATCACTAAAATCTGCAGCATTTAAATCTATTAATTTATTTTGATAAATTTTATAAATTTCTAAAAAATTTTTCTCTAAAGGATTTTTTTTTTTTAAAATTACATCTTTTGGGTAAAGACCTTTATTTTTCCATTTATCTATTATTGCCAAAATATATTTAGGAGATATTTTTTTTGTGTCTACATTTTCAGCCTTACAAATATTTTTAATTAATCTTTCTTGATCGACTTTATCTACAATAGAAAAATTACTTTTTAGCCCCACAGCATCAGCGTGTTTTCTTAATAATTTTGCACTTATCGAATGAAAAGTACCTAGCCATGGAAGTCCAGTAGCTTCTTTATTTAACAATTTTGAAACTCTTATTTGCATTTCTTTTGCGGCTTTATTTGTAAAGGTGACGGCTAAAATTTGATTTGGGAAAGCTTTGTGTTGTTTAATGATATGGGCGATTCTCGAAGTTAATACTCTGGTTTTACCTGATCCCGCTCCAGCAACAATTAACAGAGGTCCGTCGAGGTATAAAGTAGCTTCTTTTTGATTATCATTTAAATTTTTTAAATATTCTGAATTTAACATTTATATTTTTGTAGTATAAGCCATATTTAATTTTATGAGGAAAAGAAAAAAAATAAACCCTTCCACAATTATTTTAGTATCAATTATAGTATTTTTTACTGTAATTTTATTTTTATCAATACCAGTTTTATTCAATTATAATAGCATACAAAATTTAATTGAAAAAAAAATTTACTCAGAATTTAAGATTAATTTAAAAATATTAGATAAAATTTCATTTAAAATTTTACCAAAACCGCATTTTTTGGTTAAAAAAGCGAATCTAAATCTGAATATTGAAGATATCAATTCTTCCATAATAGAAACTGAAAATTTAAAATTATTTATTCCTGCTAAAAATTTTTACTCTAAAAAAAATTTAAATTTTACTAGTCTTGAAATAAACAATACTAATATTTATTTCAAATTAAGTGATCTTTTAGATTTCAGAAAACATCTTTATTATAAAATTAATAAACCTATTTATATTAAGAAAAGTAAACTTTTTTTAATAGATAAAAACAAAAATACAATTCTCATCTCGCCAATAAATAAAATAGAATATTCGATAAATAGTAGAAATAACTATAAAGAGTTAAGAATTAAAGGAAATATTTTTGATGTTGATTATCAATCTTTATGGAAAAGATATTATAATAATCCAAAAAATAGTGTTAACGAAATAAATTTTAGTAATCCAAATCTGTTTGTAAAAAATTTGTTTAATATTCAAGGTAAATCTAATTTTAAGGGAAAAACTTCCATCGATTTTTTAAATGAAAATATTACTATTAATTATTTAATTGACGATGAAAAAATATTTATTAATTCCCCAAAAGAAAATAATAATCAAAAGATTAAAATACTTTCATCAATTGAACTAAATCCATTTTATTTTAATACAAATATTTATATAAGTGAAAAAAATATAAATTTTTTAATCGATTATTTTTTAATTAACATAATAAATTTGAATGAAGAATATCTAGAAAATATAAATGGTAATTTAAATTTATTAGTAAAAGATATAAAAAATCCATTAATTAATAGTGGAAAAATTAATTTATCTATAAAAGAAAAATCAGTCAAATTAGAAAATTCTGTTTTTAAGATTAAAAATGTAGGAATAATAAAATCAAATTTTAGTTATTATGAAGATAAAGGAGATTTAATATTTTTATCAAAAAATATTTTTGAGGTTATTGATAAAAAAGAATTTTCAAGAAAATTTCAAATAAGTGCAAAAAAAATAGAAAATTTAAATCAAATATTTTTTGATCTTGAAAAGAATATTGATACTGGAGAAATATCTATTTCAAACATACATTTAAATGAAATTGATAATAAAAACTTTTCAGATAAATTTTATATAATTAAAAATGTTCAATTATTAAAATCTTTAATTAGAAAATTGATTTCTTAGCTTGGGCCAATCATTTTTAATGGATTAACAATTTTATTGTAGTCTTTTTCATTTATTAATCCTGATTTTAATGCTTCATATTTTAATTTTGTATTATTCTTCATTGCATTTTTTGCTATTTTCGCTGCATTGTCATATCCTATATGAGGCGCAAGTGCGGTTACAAGCATCAATGAATTTTCTAGATAATTTTTTATCTTATTTTTATCAGCTTTAATTCCTTTGATACAGTAAATTGCAAAATTTTTTGAACTATCGGCCAATAAATCTATAGATTGTAATATGTTATGTGCAATTAATGGTTTAAATACATTTAACTCAAAATGTCCATGAGAGCCTGCCATGGTAATACCGTTATGATTTCCAATAACTTTTACACAAACCATAGTTACCGCTTCTGATTGAGTTGGATTTACTTTTCCAGGCATAATTGAGGAGCCAGGTTCATTGCTTGGCAAAATTAGTTCTCCATATCCTGCCCTAGGTCCTGATCCTAAAAATCTTATATCATTAGCAATTTTCATTAAACAAACGGCAGAAGTATTCAATGTTCCAGAAAAATTTACTATCGCATCATGAGCAGCCAAAGCTGCAAATTTATTTTTAGTAGGCTTAAAGGGAACTTTACATATTTTTCTAATTTCATTTATAATTTTTTTATCAAAATTTTTTTTTGTATTTATACCAGTTCCAACTGCAGTTCCTCCTTGAGCCAAAAAATATATTTCATTTAAAGCATTTTTAATTCTTTGAATACAGTCTTCCAATTGAGATTGGTAGCCGGAAAATTCTTGCCCTAGAGTAATAGGTGTAGCGTCTTGTAAATGAGTTCTGCCAACTTTTACTATATTTTTAAATTTTTTTACTTTTTTTTTAAGTTCTTTGTTTAATGTAATTAAGGATGGTAATAATTTTTTTCTTGTCTCTAATACAATTGCTATATGCATAGCTGTAGGAAAAACATCATTTGTTGACTGTGATTTATTAACATGGTCGTTTGGGTGTACAGGTTTTTTTGTTCCTTTTTTTCCTTTTAATATTTCAATTGCTCTATTTGATATAACCTCATTTACATTCATATTTGTTTGTGTTCCAGACCCTGTTTGCCAAACCTTTAATGGAAAATGATCATCAAGATTACCATTTATTATATCATTGGAAGCTTTTATAATTGCATTCGCTATTTTATTTTCAATTTGCTTATCTTTTCGATGTACAATTGCAGCAGATTTTTTAATTATTGCTATTGATTTAATTAATATGGGTCTAACTAAAAACTCCCCAATATCGAAGTATTTTTTTGATCTTTGTGTAGATGCTCCCCAGTATCTATCTGCAGGTACATTGATTTTTCCTATGCTATCAAATTCTTTTCTTTGTTTCATTTATTTGAATAATTAAAGTATTTTATTTATATACTAGTTTTAACAAATCTTACAGGAGTAAAATGACAAACTTTCAAAAAGTAAAATTATTTATGCAAACATTCGGCCAAGAGGTAAAATCAAAAGCATCTTTTAGTACAGAAAAAATTAATGATTTAAGATACAGTCTAATACAAGAAGAGCTTGATGAGCTTAAGCAGGCAATTAATAATAAAGATTTATTAGAAGTTGCTGATGCTTTAACTGATATATTATATGTCACTTATGGAGCTGGACATGCATTTGGAATAGATTTAGATAAATGCTTTCAAGAGGTTCAAAATTCTAATATGAGCAAGTTAGGTAACAATAGTAAACCAATTTATAATGATGCTGGAAAAGTTATGAAAGGACCTAATTTTTATAAACCAGATTTGTCAAAATTTTTAAAATAATTTTAAAGCCATTCAGGTTTTTGAACTTTAATTTTTGCATTACCACATTGATAAATATTTTCGAAGTTAAATTGATCATTTTCAATTTTAATTAAAGCAAATGGATTTTTATTTTTTATAAGTAGTTTCCCAATTTCTTTTTCTTTAAAAAAAATTTCATTACTATCTATACTTCCTTCGATTGCTTTTACAGCAAGGAGTCGTTTGCTTAATTTATTTTTATGTTTTATTCTTGCGGTGTTTTCTTGTCCAACATAACAACCTTTTTTATAATCAATTCCATTTAATTCTTCATAATTACACTCAATCCCAAATACTTTATTTTGCAAATTAATATTATCTATTTGTGAAATTCCTAGTTTATGACTGAATTCATAATAATCTTCAACATTGCCTGTATTTAATTTTAATTTTTTTAAAGATAGGTTAAGTTTTTCTAAATTGATTATTAATCTTGCTCCTAATTTTTTTAATCTTGGATCAATAAAAATAGTATCTTCATTATATTTAATTGTATAACCCTCTAAGTTGCTAGAACTATCTAAACTTAAAAATTTTTCTATACTTAATGCTGCAACAATAAATTCATTACTTAAGTTTAAAATCTCAACTTTTGATCTTAATTTATATAAATTTAATTTATTATATAATTGATCTATATATTTCTTTTCACAATCTAAGAAATATCCAGATTTGTGCTTTATTATCAAAAAATCAAACAAGTACTTTCCTTGAGGAGTTAGCAATGCAGCAAAGCAACTCATTTTATTTGTTACTTTTTCAATATCATTTGTAATAAGATTCTGTAAATATTCTTTTACATCTTCTCCATTTAAATAGAGTAGACCTCTATCTTCTAATATATAAACATTATCTTTTTTCATAATTGATTGATCTTAATTAATAATATAATTACTTTTTCTATAAATGTTAGATCTAATAATTAAAAACGGTTCTTGTTACATTAATAAAGATCTTAAAAATCATGATATAGCAATTAGAGATGGTAAAATTGTGGAAATTGGTAAAATTGATAGTGAAGCAAAAGAAATATTTGATGCAAAGGGTTTAACTGTTTTACCAGGATGCATAGATACACAAACACATTTCAGAGAACCGGGATCAACAGATACAGAAGATCTTAACTCTGGAAGTAGAGCAGCAATTGCTGGAGGAATTACTGCTGTATTTGAAATGCCAAATACTAATCCACCAACATCAACTAAAAAAGAATTTCAAAGAAAATTGGATCTAGCTAAAAATAGAATGTATTGTAATTATGCTTTTTATTTTGGAGCAACGGCTGATAATGCAAATGAATTAGCAGATTTAAAAAATTTAGAGGGTTGCTGTGGTATTAAACTTTTCGCTGGCTCTTCAACTGGGAACCTTTTGGTTGCAGATGAAAAAGATATTGAGACAGTATTTAAAAATAGTTCTAAAGTTGTTGCTG
>MDTB01118417.1_pt1 | contig 10912 bp, 7 predicted proteins | sample 811161 | NCBI WGS metagenome assembly MDTB01 (sample SAMN05326650, study PRJNA326480) | marine metagenome | isolation source: seawater | place: Mediterranean Sea | collected 2009 | reverse complement strand
TTGGGGAGCGAGCATGAATGACCAAAGCACAGCCTGGTTTTTGCGCGGCAATTGGGCGCCGACACAGCAAGAGCACACCAGTGCGGAACTCAAGGTTGAAGGCACGATTCCACCGGAACTAAATGGTGTATATCTGCGTACCGGGCCTAATCCCGCGTCAGGGACTGGCGATCATTGGTTTCTCGGCGATGGCATGGTACACGGCGTTCGACTGCAGAACGGTAATGCCGAATGGTACCGTAACCGCTTTGTGCAGACCCCCGACATTACTGATCCGCTAACCGATCCCATGGGTGGTATCGGCGATCTGCGACGCGGCAAGGGTAATACCCATGTGATGGCTCACAATAAAAAAATCTTGTGTCTCGAAGAGGCTCATTGGCCTTGGGCGATAGATCGCGAACTTAACACCATTGGCTGCGAAAATTTTGATGAGGCTCTGCCCTGCTCGATGACAGCGCACCCTAAGGTCTGTCCGGTTACCGGCGAACTATTAGCTTTCAGTTACTTTTCTTTTGAACAGCCGTTTTTGCAATACATTCGCGTGGGCGCAGACGGCAAGTTAAAGCAATTAGAGGGTATTGAACTACCAGAAATGGTGATGATGCATGACTTCAACATCACCGAAAATTACGTGATTTTCATGGATCTGCCCCTGGCCTTTGATCTGGATCTTCTGGCCAGCGGTATACCCTTTCGCTTCAAGCGCGAAAATCAGGCGCGCCTCGGAGTTATGCCACGTACCGGCAGCGCGAGCGATATTCGTTGGTTTGAAATCAATCCATGCTACGTCTTTCATCAGGTTAATGCCTGGGAACAGGGCGATGTCATTACCCTATTCGTATCCAAGCAAGACTCCGCATTCGGCGCAGACTCGGGCGACTTCTCTGAAGTATCACGCCTACATCGCTGGCAGATAAATCTGGCTACTGGGCAGGTTACTGAGGAAAAAGTTGACGATCGCCCCGGCGACTTTGGCCGAGTCAACGACCGCTTTGTTGGCCAACCCAGCCAATTTGGCTACCTCATGGCGCTGGATGGCGAGGGCAACAGCGAAGAGCCGATCTACGGTCCAAAGCTTTACCAGTATGATTTGGCCAGCGGCCACTGTAACGAGCACCTTTTAGGCGACGGTACTCGCGGCGCTGAACCCGTCTATGCTCAAGTGCCTTCCTCCGAGGCCGAGAACGACGGCTGGGTGCTGTGCCTCGTGCATAACGAGCACAAGAACAAGTCCAAACTCGTCATTATTGATGCCGACAATTTTTCCGCCGCCCCGGTGGCCAGTATCGAACTGCCCTACCCGGTACCCTATGGCGCCCACGGCAACTGGATTGCAGACCAGGATCTGATCTAGTCAGCCGGTTGCGTCACCTAATAAGCCGACCGCATAGTATGAATCCACGGTATCTCTGACTGTGGTTTCTAGATCGAAGGTCTCCAGACCGAGTTCTTGCTTGGCCAACAGACAATAGGCACGCGGCGCGTCGTAGGTTGGCTTGGCTGGAATATCGCCAGCTTCGCCTTGCATCGGCTCACCGCCGATGTCGCCAACCATCGGATACAAGGATTCCAGCAATGCTTGGAGCTGCCAAGTAAATAACTCTCCGCCACGATCTGCGGCGGCCAAAATATAGCGGCTGCCATTGCTGCCAACGGTAGTTTCCATACATAAACGATGAGCCCGAGCGACGTCTCGCACATCCACACAGTTCCATAACATACGGCCTTCGCGTCCGCCTTTATAAGGTTTGCCCTGCATCATACGTCTGATGTGATTTTGCCAACTCCAGGGTTGGTCGTTATTGCTGGCGATCAATGGCCCTATGACGTGCAATGGTAAAATCGCCAGTGCCTCAAAACTGCCTGTAGCTTCTGCTTCGGCGTAAATAAGCTTTTCAGTGTTCGCTTTAGCCATGGCGTAGGCAATGTCGCGATCTTTCGCGATTTGCTCCTCGCTCCAACGGCCCTTGTATGCTTCAACGTTGTCGCCACACCAGTCTTTTTCGGTAAAGACATATCCTTCAGGACGCGGATGCCCTACCGCTGCAAAAGAAGAGGTGAAAACGAAGCGTTTGACGCTGCCAGAACGCTTCACCGACTCGATCACATGTGCGTTCTCTTTAAAGCAGCCATCATAGACTTCTTGGGGTGTCTCGCGATTGAAGCCCACCGTTGCTCCTGCGTGAATAACCGCGGCACAGCCACTGAACGCTTCATCGTAGCTGCCAGGCTTAAACAGATCAGCTTCATACAATGACACTTGCCCCCGCATACCGTCATTGTTTAAGTCCAGCAAATGAGCGGTCTTAGCCGGATTACTGGCATCGCGGACACAAGCACGCACCTCATATCCCTGCTCCATACAATCCTGAACGATCCAAGAACCGATGTAACCGCTCGCACCAGTTACCGCAATCGGCCCATCCGCTGGTGAAACAGCATAGTTAGTTGCAGACATCTTTTTCTCCCCAAGGATATTGATTAAAACGTATTCAACTGCCGGCACCTCCGCGCCAGAGGCTCAAAGCCTGCCGCAAAGCCGCAAAGTAACGGCCATTTAATAGCGCCAGAAGGCAGTCAAGCTGTGCAAAGCTGATCTTGCCACGCTGAAACAGCACGATCGCACGCAAAGGCATATTTTCTGCCATCTCGGTGAACATCTTACGCGTCGTCTGATCGGCTTTTTCCAAGCCCATGCCGCCTAGGAAAGCATCAGTAAGCTTTGTCTGTAATTTTGCACCCAGCCATGTGGCACCTAATTCGCCCACCGAGGAATTTCGATGGAAAGGGCGTGGGCTCTCGGGTGCCGGAATCGGGACATTCAGCATTTGCGCAAAGGTTAGGTCTGATACTGCTATACCGACAGGCGTATCAGCGGGCAGAAATTCCGGACCGGGTACGCCGGCGGCCAAATCGCTGGGCACATCAACTGACGCTATATTGAGCATTTTCGTAAGCCGGATATCGCGGCTGGATACACCAATGCGCAACTCTATTGCACCGGCCTCTAACACCCAACTTTGGGTGCCGTGGTCGAAAATTTGAAAACTGTCGGCCAACAATTGAATTTCCACCGACCCCGTAGCACCTGCCTCTATGTACAGTTTGGCAAAGCCGCAGAGCTCCTGTTCAGGGCGGTGCACAGTGCTGTTCTTACTATGACGATAGACCTGTACGACCTCGGCCCCTGCCATAGCCCCGGTATTTTGCACTTCTACCGTTAACTTAACGCTACCCTGAGCCGTGAGTGTGTCGCTTGACAGAGTCGCCTGAGGGATTTCAAAGCGGCTATAGCTCAGACCGTGGCCGAAGGGAAACAATACCGACCTGCGGGCAGTATCGAAATAGCGATAGCCAATGTATAGACCCTCTCGGTATTGCATTTGCCGGTGGACACCGGGAAACCAGGGTTGCGACGGAATGTCTGCCAACTGTTCAGCGAAGGTTTCAGCCAACTTGCCACTGGGATTGCGCTTGCCCATCAATACATCAGCGATCCCACCCCCAGCAGCTTGCCCGCCAAGATAAGTCTCTAATATTGCACTGACCTGCTCCACCCACGGCATTTCTACCGGCGCGCCATTGGCCAGCACAACTACCGTGCGCGGATTAACCGCCGCCACTGCTTCAATCAACGCATGGTGTTGCGCAGGTAATCGCATATGTTCACGGTCGAAGCCTTCGGATTCGTATATACCGGGTAATCCCGCAAAAACTATGGCCACCTCTGCGGCACTGGCAGCCCGCACCGCTTCGTCGATAAGGTCCTTATCGGGTTCACTATGAATAGGGTCATAACCGGCGGCATAGGTCACCGATTCTGTGTACTCTGCCAACGCCGCCGCCAAAGTATCAATCTGAGTTGGGCGGACTTGGGAGCTACCGGCACCCTGAAACCTTGGTTTTTCTGCAAAGGCACCGATCAGCGCAAGCTCTTGTCCAGCCGCCAGCGGCAATATTTGCTCGTTGTTCTTCAACAACACACAGCATTGGGCAGCCGTGTCTCGAGCAAGTTCATGCTGACTTATAGAGTCCGCCGCCATCGATGGCTTTTGTCGGTCTTGCGCGGACAGACTCAAAGCTACATTACGAGCAACCACCTGATCCAATATGGCCTCATCTAACTCCCCTGCCGCCACAGCACCGGCCACCAACCTATCCGTTATGCCGCCGCTGTTGGGCATTTCTAAATCGAGACCACTCTTAACACCAAGCACGCGGTCATTGGCAGCGCCCCAATCAGTCATTACCAACCCATCAAAACCCCACTCTTCACGCAGCACCTGATTCAATAACCAGTCATGTTCACTGCAGTAGACGCCATTCAGACGGTTGTATGCACACATCACCGTCCATGGCCTCGCGGTCTTTACCGCTATTTCAAAACCCTTTAGATAGATCTCACGCAGGGTTCGATCATCAACCACTGCATCCATATACATGCGCCCACGTTCTTGGTTATTCACAGCAAAGTGCTTGAGGCAGGCACCCACCCCTTGGGACTGAATACCGCGCACCAGACTGCCCGCAATGTGGCCGTTCAGAAACGGGTCCTCTGAGAAGTATTCAAAATTTCGCCCACACAGTGGATTACGCTTGATATTAAGGCCTGGACCCAGCAACACACTGACATCCTCGTCCACACAGGTTTGACCTAATGCCTCGCCAACGCGTTCAATAAGCTCTACATCCCAAGAGCTGGCTAGCGCCGATGCCGTAGGAAAGCATGTAGCTGCAACACTACGATGAGCACCGAGGTGATCCGCCTCCTGCGCCTGTTTACGCAGCCCATGAGGACCATCAGTAACCATTATTTTATCGATTCCCAAGCGCGGCAAATCGGCCAAGTGCCAAAAATCTTGACCGGAACAAAAATCAGCTTTTTCCGCCAAGGTCATCCGGGCGACCAAAGCCTCGGCCTCCGCTATCGCGCCCGCACTAAAGGGATGATTCATAATCCAAGCACCAACTTGGCCATGATATTTCTCTGTACTTCGTCACTACCGCCCGCGATAGAGATGGCGCGAAAATTAAAATAATTAGTGAATGCCATGGCCCCCGGCTCTGGACCAATCATTGGCATATTACTGCCTACGCTGCGCGCCTCGGGCTGGTGAACACCTGCATAGTGGCCCGTTGCAATGACCGCTAACTCGCTAATCTGCTGCTGCACCTTGGCGGCTAAAGCCTTCATTACAGATGACTCAGGCCCTGGATTCTGGCCTTTCGACAACGATGCCATCAACCTGAATTCTGTGTATTGAATCGCTTCCAACTGCACCTCGGTCTCTTCCAACCGACGCTTGAAGGCTGGATCCTCGGCCACTGTGCCTGCATCTAGCGCAATAGACTCAGCCAGCTTGCGCACCCGCTGCAGCGCCACTTTACGCGCCGCGTTTCCGCCAGTAGAGCCACCACGCTCAAACTCCAACAAGTACTTTGCAACCTGCCAACCCTTGTTCTCTTCACCGACGATATTGCTTTTCGGTACTCGAACGTCATCGAAAAACACCTGATTTACTTCATGGCTTCCAGAGGCAAAGACAATAGGCTCAACTCGAACACCGGGGCTGTCCATATCCATTAATAAAAATGTAATGCCTTCTTGTGGTTTGCCGCTGTCATCACTGCGCACAAGGAGAAACATTTTGTTGGCGTAATGAGCGTGGGATGTCCAGATTTTGCTGCCATTCAAAACAAAATCATCGCCATCTGTGGTCGCGCGCAATTTGAGGCTAGCAAGGTCAGACCCAGAACCGGGCTCGGAATAGCCCTGGCACCAATAATCTTCACCAGAGAGGATGCGCGGTAAATATTCTTGTTGTTGCGCCTTAGTGCCGCAACCAATCAGCATCGGGCCACACATACCCAATCCCATGGGTGCTGTATCCGGTGCGTGGGCCTGAGCTTTCTCGATCGACCATATATAGCGTTGGATCAAATCCCATCCTGTGCCCCCGTATTCCTGAGGCCAGCTGGGCGCAATCCAACCCTGTTTATGCAAAATGCGATGCCAAACAATATTGTGTTCATAGTCTAGGAATATCCCAGGACAGAATCGCTGGGCATCACGGAGGTCATCCGTTAGGTTATCATCAAGAAAGCGCCGAACCTCGTCGCGGAATGTTTCGTAGTGTGGTGCAAACCCAATATCCATTCGCCTCTCCCCTATATTTTTAATGCGCCGATGATTTAACTCCGTCCGCTGCCAACAGCTTGGCGCAGCTTAAGCGGAACCGATACCCCTGATGCAGACATATTTAATTTCCAGACGACCATCGAGCTCATAACGCAAGATCTCGCGGCCATTGCCCAATTCTTTAATTTCTCCAAACCGCGCCATTTCAGTCGACACAATACGTTCGTGCGTACTGACAATACCGTATTCCAGTGCCTCGGCTGCATGCGAGCTGCACCGGTAGTATCGGAATACGCAGCCAAACCGGCTTTGGGCTTAAGCCAATTAGGTAATGCCACCTCAGCCTTATCGCGCACTAGCTCCGGCCCTGCAATATCAACTCAACAAGCTGCTCGCCGTGAGTGTTTTGCGGGAAATGGCCCGCGTCAGGGATGGCATCAAAAGACGCATTCATCTGTCGCGCCCACTCGCGCCCCCAATCCTCCACGAACACATCGTCTGTACACCCCCATATGAAATGGCAGCCTTTGTGCCACTGCAAAAGGGTTTGGTAATGCAGGGTTTGGGCAGCGCCGTTGCCGTTATGATAACTGTCAAAGGGGATCGACAATGGAAAGCGTCGGAAGCCGTTGTATCCTGCATCCGGTAGACCTTTGTAGGGCGCAGAAAAGCCTTGATACATAGTTGCTGCCGCACCGCTCAACTGTGGATCCTGTCCCTGCATAAATGCCGGCACATATTGCTCTCGCGACATTAACCCTGCCGACATAACCATCATCAACCCTAGGTCTGGTTCCGGTCGATCGAAATTACCCCCCGTATGCCAACCCGCATTCCAACGTCGTATGCCCTCGGAGTACTCGTACTCAGCGTGGTGCAGCCAACTATTCATAATCACTAGATGGTCAAAACGTTCCGGCATCATTGCCGCCTGAGCTAAACCAGTTGGCCCTCCCCAGTCCTGGCACACTAGGGATATGTTGCGAAGATCCAATTCAACAATCAGCGAGGTAAGCACTTCGGTATGGCGCGCGACGGTATACCAATGCAAATCTGTAGGTTTATCGGAACGACCAAAACCTAGGTGGTCTGGCGCTATGCATCGGTAGCCGGCTTTTACTAAGCCAGGAATGACATTGCGATAGAGATAAGACCAGGTTGGCATGCCATGCATGAGCAGCATTACCGGGGCGTCTTTCGGACCCTCGTCGACATAATGCATACGCAAGTCTTGCCACATGTGATAATTGGGCACGTAGTTAAAGTCCTGCAAGTTCTGAAAATTTTCCTCCGCAGTGCGCACGAATTCTGTCATTACTGTGACCTCCTTGTAGTTTACTGCCACGCCAATCTGGATACGGCGCACGTTATTCCTAACACCAGTCGACAATACCATCTCACTGCGCACTGGTGTTGCCTAAAAAGTTTAGCGCGGTAGGCGGGAAAATCTGCAAGCAGCGGTTCTGGGTAAAACGGCTCTGAATGGCCAATACGTGCCAATTGCTCGAGCTTCACGGAGTTGGTTATGCTGTGGTCACAGGCCTTTATTGCGAATGCGGGGAAGCTATGAATGGATTAACCACTAAACACAAGGTCGCTGACGATGTGCTCGACGCCATTGATTATTGCTACGAGCAAGGTTGGACCGATGGCTTGCCAGTGGTGCCCCCAGAAGCCAGCCGTGTTGCAGCGATGTTGCAAATGGAGGGGCGCCCTGCAGAAACCGTGATCGCCCATCATCCCGCCACGCAAATCGATTTGACCTTGCAGGGGGCTGCAGTTAACGCGGTTATGGCCGGATGTTTACCCGAGTATTTCCCCGTGGTGGTCGCGGCCTTTGAGGCCATGGCAAAAAAGCCCTTTAACTTCCATGGCAGTACTGCCAGCACTGGTGGCTCGGCACCATTACTCGTGGTTAGCGGCCCAATTGTCGATGACATTGGCATGAACGCTGGGGTAAATCTGTTCGGACCTGGCAACCGAGCCAACGCGACCATTGGCCGTGCGGTACGACTGATCATTCTTAATATCTTCCGCATGACACCGGGCATTGCTGATAAGTCCACTCAAGGCAATCCGGGAAAGTACAGCTTTTGCATTGCCGAGCGCGCAGACAAAACACCGTGGCAGTGCCTAAATCAAGAGTTGGGTTATGCCGCTGAGATAAGCAGCGTGACCGTTTTTGCTGGCGGTGGTTTCGTCAATGTCGAAAACCATGGCGGCCAAACAGCCGAAGCTGTGCTGGAAACCATTGCCGATGCCATGGCCAACTGCGGCTGTATCAGCATCGGCCAGAGCGCGGTAATTTTGTCACCAGAACACGCAGAAATCGTCGCTAACAGCAACTTCAGCAAATCCGATACCCGCGAATTTTTATTCGAGCATGCCTCGCGCAGCGAAGAGACATTACGCCGGATCGGCAAATTCAGCCCCCGGGAATACGCCCTACAAACCCAACAGGATTGTCACCGCGGCTTGAGTGCGGACGACATATTACTAGTGGTCGGTGGCGGCGATGCGGGTGGCCATTCGTCTTTCATTCCTTCATGGAGCCGCACGCGTGCATCGATGATGCAAAGTGAAGCCATCGGCGTTTGCATCGATTGCTGATCGCGAGCCACATTAATCCAATCGAGTACAGGAGTAGCCTATGCAATTAATTGACCCAACCGCACCAAGCCCGACTCAGAACCATGAACTTGCGCCGCGCTTAACCTCGTTGCAGAACATGCGTATCGGATTGCTATGTAATGGTAAAGCCAACGCGCGCGCGCTTTTGTTGCAAACAGCAGACCTTTTTCGTAAGCACGATCAATGCGAAATAGTCGACGACATGGTCTTTAAAACCAATGCCAGTGCACCAGCCGAGGATGGCGTCATCGCCGAGTTGGCAGCACGCAGTGATTTTATGATCACGGCCAATGGCGACTGAGGATCCTGTTCGACGTGCAGTTTGCATGACGGCATTATTTACGAGCAGTTCGGCAAACCGGCTGTGGTTTTGTGCACCACTCCTTTCGAGGTCACTGCGCGAAACATAGCGCGCATGCTCGGCCTGCCCGACTATCCGTTCGCGTTGCTGCAACATCCTCTGGGCAGTTGTACCGAACAACAAATTGCTGAGCGCGCGGCGGATGCTTATCAACAAAGTAAGCAGATATTATTGGCAGTTCGTTGACTCGAACTGCCACTTAAGATGCTGCTAGAGGCCTGCCTGCAGCCAATTGCGCTCAAGCACTGGCTCGAGCATTTGCAATTGTTGTCGATAGGGCTGGGCAATTAGCGCCGGGGTCTGATTAATACTCAGGGTCGAATTTTGCTGTCCGTATGGCGGCCACCTATACCCCGCCACTTGTGGGTTTCCTGACTTAGCGAATGCCACCCAAGCCTTACGCATAAACTCTGCGGTATCGGCATAGTCCTTAAAACCCGCTAGAAACGGCAAAGCCAGACCGTTACCAAATACCATAAGATCCAAGGCATGGGCTGCACCAAGCAGCGGTGATGACCACTCAAACACATATACATAAGTACCACGTGTCGAATAACGCTGATGCCCGTCGGCAATGCGCAAACTCGGCACCCGAAACCACATATCGCCAAGCGCAGCTTTGAAACACTCTGACGCATCCAACTGCGGACGCGATTGTGCGTAGCCGGCCAAAACATCAGACCAACTTGCGCCCGCGGCAGCTACCACCTGCCGGGCTCGACGCTCAAACTGGCTGCCCTCAAGTTCCACAAATAGCGAAAATAGATTGATCTCATCGCGGCAACTGCCGATCAAATAATCAATGTCCAGTCCTATCCCAGCATGCGGCGCATCCACCGGATGAGTGGGCATATGCTTATTGATTACGGGCAGATAAATTTGCGGCTGCGCCCAATCAGTGCGCGTTTCAAGATCCGGGTATAAGGCAACAAATTGCTGCCATGGCACCTGACGTAGAGCATCCAGATCACCGGCTTGTATGTTCAGTCGTTCTGTCACATGACGGGCAATTGCAGTTGCGGTGGCTGGTCGCTGGACTGCGTGGCCGCCGCTTTGGAGGATCGCCTTGTGCACCAGCCCCACGCAGCCAGGGGTGGCAATGGTGGCTTGGGTTGCCGCAGCACCACCAGATTCTCCAAACAAAGTGACATTATTCGGATCGCCACCAAAGGCTTGAATATTGTCCGCAACCCACTGCAATACACAGATCAGGTCTTGCATCCCAAGGTTGCCGGGACCAATACCCTCACCAAATAACTCCTCCAAATACAGAAATCCTTCGGCACCCAAGCGGCGGTTGCAGGTCACCAATACCACACCCTCACGCGCAAAATGACCGCCATCATAGAGTTCATTAGCGCCGCTACCCGAGATCTGACCGCCGCCATGCGCCCAAACCATAACCGGCAGATCCCGTGCACTGGGATCCGGGGTCCAGATATTCAGATTCAGGCAATCTTCGCCTTCAAGTAAAGAATTAGACAGCAATCCTCCTGTCTGCGGGCAAATCTGACCATAGCCAGTCGCTTGCAGAACATCCGACCACCGTGGGCGTCGCACTGGCGCGCGCCAACGCCGCTCGCCAAAGGGCGGCTGCGCATAGGGAATACCTAAAAAACGCTGCACGCCATCGATCACATGACCTTGCAGGTTTCCCGCTGGTGCAGCGATCACCGACGTCCGGGGTGGTGGCGGTGCAGTGCAGCCACTGCTCAGCAGCAAGGTTGACGCGGCGCTGGTAAGGATAAATTCCCGTCGGTTCATACTGACGCCCCTAT
>MDTB01085636.1_pt1 | contig 10912 bp, 7 predicted proteins | sample 811161 | NCBI WGS metagenome assembly MDTB01 (sample SAMN05326650, study PRJNA326480) | marine metagenome | isolation source: seawater | place: Mediterranean Sea | collected 2009 | reverse complement strand
TTTCTCTTAATCTTTGTCTAGACATTTCAAGTAATCCAAAACTACTTATTCTTCCTATTTGTATTCTAGCTCTGTCATTTCTACATTTTTCCTTAAGTTTTCTCTCTATTTGCTTTCTGTTACCAAAATTCATCATATCAATAAAATCAATAATAATTAAACCTGATAGATCTCTTATTTTTATTTGTCTTGCTATTTCTTCTGCAGCCTCAAGATTTGTATCAACTGCAGTACTTTCAACATTTTTTTGTTTTATTGATTTTCCTGAGTTTACATCAATAGAAACTAATGCTTCAGTTGGATTAATCACCAAATATCCTCCTGAATTTAATTTAACTTGAGTATCAAATATTTCATTAAGTTTACTTTCTATTTTTTCCTTAATAAATAAGGGAACTTTATCTCTATATTTTTTAATTTTTTTTACATGATTTGGCATTATCATTTTCATAAAGTTTTTTGCTTTTTGATATCCCTCATTACCTTCGATGATTATATTTTGCGTATCTTCATCATAAATATCTCTTAGAGTTCGTTTAATAATTTCACTTTCTTTGTGAATTAAATTTGGGGCTATTGAATTAATTGCATTTTCTTTTATTGACTCCCAAATTTTAATTAAATTATCTAAATCTTTCTCTATTTCATTTTTTGTTTTATTAGATCCCGCTGTTCGGACTATTATTCCCATTTCTCTTGGAATGGTAATTTGATTCAATATACCTCTTATTTTTTTTCTATCTGCTGCATTAAATATTTTTCTAGAAATCCCACCACCCTTTGGAGTATTGGGCATTAAAACTATATATTTACCAGCAATAGATATAAAAGTACTTAACGCAGCTCCCTTTAAACCTCTTTCATCTTTTAAAACTTGAACTAAGATAACTTGGTTAGGTTTAATTACCTCTTGAATTTTATATCTTTTAATTGGATGTCTTTTTTCAATTGAAGAATTAGTGTTTTCATGTTCTACATCATTTTTTTTTTCCACAGGATCACTTAAGCCTGAGTTGTTTTCATCAATATTTTTTTCTTCAGCTCGTTGACTCTCTTTTAATAATTCCTCTCGAGCTTTTTCTTCTTCCTGCTTGATTCTTTCTAAGTCACTTTGTGGGATTTGATAATAATCAGATTGAATATCATTAAATGACAAAAAGCCATGCCTTTCTCTACCAAAATCTATAAATGCAGCCTGGAGAGATGGTTCAACTCTACTTACTTTTCCTAAATAAATATTATTTTTTATTAATGTACTTTTTATATTCTCGTATTCGTAGTCTTCAATATTACCGTTTGATTTGAGAACAACTCTAGTTTCATTAGGATGCGAAGCATCAATGTATAAATTCTTTTCCATATTATTTTGATTTGTTTTTTCATTAAATTATCTTTATTATTTTAATAAATTCTGTGCCTTAACATTAACAAATTTAAACAATAAATAAACAATAAATGACTAAATTTTTAAAAAAAGTTTTAACGTTAATTATAAGCTGTATTTTGCTGTCTGTTTTATTGGTAATTTCAATTTTATGGATGTATTCAAACAACTTACCAGATTACAAGTTTTTAAAAAGTTATAAGGCTCCAGTATCTAGCAAAGTATATTCAGGAAATGGAGAGCTTGTGAATGATTTTTCAACTGAAAAAAGAATTTTTGTTCCTTATAAAGCTATACCTGGAAAGATTATAAACTCATTTTTATCCGCAGAGGATAAAAACTTTTTTTCTCACCCGGGGGTTGATGCAAAGGGTGTAGTGAGAGCTATTTTAAATAATATTTCTAATATTCTATATTCCAAAAGGTTGGAAGGAGCATCAACAATTACTCAACAGGTAGCTAAAAATTTCCTATTAAGTAACGAAGTAAGCATAAATCGAAAAATAAAAGAAGCTATATTAGCATTCAGGATAGAGAGAGCCTTGTCAAAAGAGAGAATTTTAGAATTATACTTAAATCAAATTTATCTTGGTCAAGGCACATATGGAGTGGCTGCAGCAAGTTTGGAATATTTCGATAAACCCATTACAGAGTTAACTTATATTGAGTCTGCACTTCTTGCTGCACTGCCCAAGGCACCCAGTAGATATAATCCATACAAAAATAAGAAACTTGCAAAATTCAGAAGAGACTTAGTTCTAAAAAATTTACTTGAGAACAGTTATATTAGTCAAACTCAATTTAATTCTTTTATCAAAGAAGAAATTAAATTAAAAAAAAGAAAAAAAATATTCTTAGAAGATACACTTTATTTTGTCGAAGATGTAAGAAAGAATATACTTGGAAAATTTGGTTTTGATAAAGTTTATAAAGATGGTTTTAACATTAAAACACCTTTAGATTTAAATTTACAAAAAATAGCCACACAATCTTTAAGAAACGGTCTTATCAAATATGACAAAAGAAGAGGTTATCGTGGTCCACTTATAAACAAAAAATATTCTGAAAAATGGTTTAATAATTTGGAAAAATATAGACTAGAAAAAACAATTGATTGGAAATTAGCTATTGTAAAAAAGGTAAATAATTCATTTATAGAAATAGAGACAATTGATAAGAATAAGGGTTCAATTTATCAAAATGATATTGCCTGGACAAAAAAACTTATCGATGAAATATTTAAAGTTGGTGACGTTATCTTCGTAAAAAGAAAAAATAAAAATAACTTCAGTTTAAGACAACTACCAAAGGCTAATGGAGCTGTAGTTGTTATGGATCCATATACTGGAAGAGTTTTAGCAATGAGTGGTGGTTTTAGCTTTAGACAAAGTGAATTTAATCGAGCATCACAAGCACTAAGACAACCCGGATCTGCATTTAAACCATTTATATATGCTCTAGCACTTGAGAATAATTTTAATCCATCGACCTTAGTTTTAGATGCACCTTTAGTACTGGAGCAGGGAAGTGACCTAAAATTGTGGAAGCCAGAAAACTATGGAAAGAAATTTTATGGTTTATCAACACTAAGAACTGGTATTGAAAAATCCAGAAATTTGATGACAGTTAGAATTTCACAAGATCTCGGACTTAAAAAAATTGTAAATTTTTCAAAAAAGTTAAATATTTACGATAATCCAAGTGAGTTACTATCTATATCATTAGGATCTGCTGAAACTACACTTTTAAAATTAAGTTCAGCATATTCATCTTTTCTAAATGGAGGAAAGTTAATAACCCCAATTTTGATTGATAGAATTCAAGATAGTGAAGGAAACACAATATTAAATACTGAAAACAGAAAATGTAATAAATGTGATGAAATTTCTCATTTAGGAGATGAGTATCCAAAAATAATTGATGATTTTAAACAAATTTTTTCGCCAGAGACAGCATATCAAATTACCTCAATGCTTGAAGGAACAGTTCAAAGAGGTACTGGCAAAGGTTTAAGAGATTTAAAATTAGATTTAGCAGGAAAAACTGGAACTACAAATAATAATACCGATACCTGGTTTATTGGATTTACATCAAAAGTTTTAGTAGGAGTGTATGTTGGATATGATAACCCAAGATCACTTGGCAAAACAGAAACTGGCGCAAAAACTGCAATGCCAATTTTTAAAGAATATATTAAAAATTCTGTTAAAAAGGAAGATGCAAGGCCTTTCAAGGTTGCAGAAAATATCACAATGATGGTTATTGATCCATTAACAGGTGAAAAAGCATCATTTGGAACCAAAAAAACAATAATTGAGTCTTATAAGAAAAGTGATTTTAATGAAGGCAATTTAATAATTAATAAATTAAATAATAGATTAAAAAATGATAATGTACTAAAGTTCTACTAAATGGATAAAGATTTTATAAATTATAAAAATGAAATTGAAAAAATAAATCAAAGAATAAAGGAGTATCTTTGAAAAAAATAATATTTATTCAATACTAGAGTCATTAAACAAAAAAATTTTAGACCAAAATTTTTGGAGTGACACCTTAGTTGCTCAAAAAGTAATTAAAGAAAAAAAGTTTTTAGAAGAGTTAGTAGAAAATTTTGAGAATTCTTTAAAAGAAATAAAAGATCTATCTGATATTTATCAATTGGCAGCGGAAGAAAAGAATTCAAAAGTTATTAATGAAACTTTCCAAAGTATTATTGATTTAAAATTAAAAACAAAAAAAAATGAAATAAAGTGTTTTTTGTCAAATGAAAGTGATATTCTCGATTGTTATGTGGAAATCCATGCTGGAGCAGGGGGTACTGAAAGCCAGGATTGGGCTGAAATGTTAAAAAGAATGTACTTAAAATGGGCCCAAAAGAAAAATTTTAAAACAAGTTTGATTAGTGAGCATAAAGGAGATGAGGCAGGTTTAAAGTCCTCAATATTTAAAATAGAAGGAGAATATTTATATGGATGGCTTAAATCAGAGTCAGGAATCCATAGACTTGTGAGAGTTTCCCCTTTTGACTCCGGAGCTAGAAGGCATACAAGTTTTGCAAGTGTGTGGATTTACCCAATTATAGACGAAAGTATAGACATTGAAATTAAAGATAAAGATTTAAGAATTGACACATATAGGTCAAGTGGTGCTGGAGGACAACATGTAAATACTACCGACAGCGCTGTTAGAATTACTCATTTACCAACAAAAATTGTTGTACAATGTCAAAATGAGAGATCACAACACAAAAATAAGGAAACCTGCATGAAAATGCTTAAAGCAAGACTTTATGACTTTGAATTAAAAAAAAAAGAGAAGCAGGCTGAAAATCTAGAGAGTAATAAAACAGAAATTGGTTGGGGACATCAAATAAGGTCTTATGTGCTTCATCCATATAGAATGGTAAAAGATAACAGGACAAATTTTGAAAGTTCTGATCCTGATAAAATATTAGATGGTAATATAGACGAATTCCTTGAAAACTCACTTTATCACTAAAATTATGAGAAGATTTCTTTATTTCATAACAACAATATTTTTATTTTTAATTATAATACTTTTTTATTTAAGCATTTTTGGTTTTCAAACAAAAAAATTTAACCAAAGCTTTTCTGATAAACTTAAAGAAAACTATCCATCATTAAATCTTGAATTAGATAAAATTTATATTTTATTTAAACCTTTAAGTTTTTCAGTTGAATTAAAAACAAAAAAAGCAAAAATAAAAGCTAGTAAAGTAAAAATCAATATAAATGAAATTTCAACAGATTATAATATTATTGCATTTTTAAAAAAAGAATTTGGAATTAAAAATGTTAATTTGATTTTAGAAGAAAATAAAATTGAAGATATCATTATATTCTTTAGAGCTATACAGGATAGTCCTCAATTATTTATATCACAAAAAATAGTAAAACGTGGAACGGCCATTCTTAAAGCTAAATTACATTTTGATAATAATGGAAATATTAAAAATAATTTTGAAATCACAGGTAGAATAAAAGATTTATCATTAAGACTTTTAAATGAGGAAAAATTAGAAAATATTAATACTAAATTTAAAATTACTGATAGAGGATTGCAAACTCAAAATATAAAATTAAATTATTTAGGATTAGAAGTTTTATCAAAAGAAATCGCTGTTAACAAAAAGAAGGGTTTTTATGATATATCTGGCTCTTTTAGGAATAAAAGTTCTGATCTTCCAGATAAAATTATAAAACCTTTTTTTAAAAAAAAAATTTTTGAAAACATTATTTTTTCAAGTGAGAATACATTTAGTTTAAATATAAGTAAAAAATATAAAATTTCTAATTTAAAATTAAAGTCGAAAATCATATTAGATGATGCATCATTTATTTTTGAAGCAAAAAATTTAAAAAATATAATTCCAGATTATAATGACTCGACTAAATTTAAAAATCACGAAATTAATTTTGAATATGATCAAGACTTAAAGTTAAGTGGTAAAGGTAATTATGTAATTAATAACAAAGAAGATAAGATATTTTATGATTTAACTACAACAAAAGATAAAATTACAACAAATATTAATGTTATAATTAATAAAATCCCATTAAAGATAGATTTATTAAACTATACTAAAGAAGAAAATATTAAAAGTGAATTAAAATTTAATATTTTAAATTTTAAAAATAAAACTAATATAAAGAATTTTTCATTTACATCTCAAAATGCAAGTTTTATTGGTAAAGAAATTATATTAGATAAAAATTATAAAATTAATCGTTTTAACCAAATAAAATTAAATTTTAAAAATTCAAAAAATTTAAATAATGATTTAATAATAAAGAAAAAAAAAAACCAGTATAACATATTTGGTGATAGTTTTGCTTTAGATAACTTAATTAAAGAGCAAATTTCTGGTGATGAAAATTCTAATTTTCCTTTATTTGATAAAACTCAAAAAAATTTTAATTTTAAAATTAAAAAAGCATTTATTGATAAAGAGCACAACTTGCTCAATATTAATGGAGATTTTAAGATTTTAAAAAATAAAATCATTGATTTAGATTTAAAATCAAGTTTTAGTGATGAGAAGGCTGTTTCTCTTACTATTAGAAAATCTAATGATAGTATAATTACAACTTTTTATTCTGAGTTGGCAAAACCTTTTGTTAAAAAAATTAAATTTATAAAAGGTTTTGAAGAAGGGCAAATTGACTTTAGTTCGACAAAAAAAGCTGATGAATCAACCTCTTCTTTAAAAATTTATGATTTTAAACTAAAAGAATTGCCTGCTTTAACTAAAGTTTTAACCTTAGCTTCATTGCAAGGTATTTCAGATTTATTAACTGGTGAAGGAGTTAGATTTGATGAATTTGAAATGATATTTTCCAACAAAGATAAAATTATGAAAATTGATGAAATATATGCAATAGGCCCAGCAATATCTATTTTAATGGAAGGCTATATTCAAAAAGATGAACTTGTCAGTTTAAAAGGTACCTTAGTCCCCGCAACAACTATTAACAAATTTGTTGCTTCTATACCTATACTTGGAGAAATTTTGGTTGGAAAAAAAACAGGAGAGGGAGTTTTTGGTGTAAGTTTTAAGATTAAAGGCTCTCCTAAAGATTTAAAGACAACGGTTAACCCAATTAAGACTTTGACACCAAGATTTATTACAAGAACTTTGGAAAAAATTAAAAAAAGTAATTAATTAATTTTAATAATTACGTGATTTTTTTTTCCATGAGATAGTTTTATAAAATTCTTATTGACAAAATTGGAAATATTTACAATATATTTTTCATCTTCTATAGGAATATTGTTTATTTTAATTCCATTATTTTGAATTGTTCTTCTAACCTCACTTTTGGAAAAAAGTAATTTTGAATCGATAACTAAATCAATTATGCTTATACCCTTAATAATAATTTCTTTCTTAACTTTAATAGTTAGCAGGTCATCACCAACCAAACCCTTTTGAAAGACATTTTTTGCACTCTGTTCTGCCTTTTTAGCTGCTAATTTTCCATGAAGCATTGTTGTTGCTTCATTAGCTAAAATTATTTTTAAAGAGTTAATTTCTTTATCTTTGATCTCGTTAATCTTTTCCATATCAATGTCAGTAAACATTTTGATAAATTTGATAACATCTCTATCATCAGTATTTCTCCAAAATTGCCAATATTCGTATGCAGATAAAAGTTTTTTATCTAACCAAATAGCACCTTTTTCAGTTTTACCCATTTTTGCTCCAGAAGCTAAAGTAATTAGAGGGGTAGTTAAACCATAAGCTTGTTTTCCAGAGTATCTCTTAATCAAATCTACCCCGTTTATGATATTTCCCCATTGATCTGAACCACCAATTTGAAGATAACAATTTTTGGATTTATTTAATTCTAGAAAGTCATATGCTTGTAGTATCATATAATTGAACTCCATATAACTTAAAGATTGCTCTCTATCCAATCTTAGTTTGACACTGTCAAAACTTAACATTTTATTTATTGTGAAATGTTTTCCAATCTCCCTTAAAAATTTAATATAGTTTAATTTCCCCAACCATTTAAAATTATTAACAAATATAGGTCTAGTTTTTGAGTTTTTAGTGTCCAAAAAAATTTTAAAAACTTTTTGAATATTTTTAATATTATTTTCTATTTCCTTTTCAGATAATATTTTTCTTGTCTCCTCTTTTCCTGATGGATCTCCAATTCTAGTTGTGCCACCGCCCAAAAGTACAATCGGTTGATGGCCATATTTTTGAAGCAATCTTAAACACATTATTTGCAATAAACTTCCTACGTGAAGACTTTTTGCGGTACAGTCAAAACCAATATAACCTTTGATTTTGCTTTTATCCATTAAGGTATTTAACTCATCAATATTAGTACATTGGTTAAAGTACTCTCTCAGTTTAAATTCTTTTAAGAATGAATTGTTCATATTTTTAAAAAACGTGTAGAATCAATATACTTTATTTAAAATAATTAAAAAATACTTATGAAAGATAGGTTTTTTAGTCTTGGTTTTATGAGCGGAACATCCATGGATGGTATAGATGCGTCTCTTATTGACTCTAACGGATATGACGATTTTAAGCCAATTTATAATAAATTTTATCCATATAATAATGATATAGTTAAAAATATAAATGAATTAAGAGAAAAAATTTATAACTTAGAAGATTTAAATTCTTTAAAATCAAGCTTAACATATCTAGAAAAAAAAATTACTCTTAATCACGGTGAAATTGCAAATAATATTTTAAATAAGCATAAAGAAATTAATCTTATAGGTTTTCATGGTCAAACTATATACCATGACGCTGATCTAAAAATATCAAAACAACTCGGGGATGGTAAGCTTTTGTCGCAAATGACAAAAAAAACTGTTGTTTATGATTTTAGACAAAATGATCTAAAACATGGTGGTCAGGGAGCACCGCTCACACCAATCTTTCATACCTTGCTGAAAAAAGATTTCAAAGAAAAATCAATTCTTTTTTTGAATATTGGAGGAATAGCCAACGAAACTCTCATTTATCAAGATAAAAGATTTTTTGCCAAAGATGTTGGACCAGGAAATTGTTTAATAGATAAATGGATTAAGCTTAATACAAAGAAATTATTTGATGATAACGGAAGTATTGCTAAATCAGGACAGGTGAACAGTTTAGTTTTAAATCAAGGACTAGACATATTTTTAAATAGTAATTTAAATAAAAAAAAATCTTATGATATAAATGATTTTGATTTATCTTTTGCAAGAGGTCTTTCTTTAGAAGATGGTGCAGCAACGTTAATTGAATTTACAGCAGAAATAATATCAAGAAATATTTCAAGCAATAACATATTTGTATGTGGAGGAGGAAGAAAAAATTTATATTTAATTAAAAGAATAGAAAATAAAATTAAAAAAAAAATTCATAATATCGAAACACTTAATTTTGATGGAGATTTCATTGAGTCACAAGCATTTGCATTCTTAGCAATAAGAGCAAAATTAAATTTACCAATATCATTTCCAGAGACAACTGGTTGTGAAAAGCCCATCTCAGGAGGAATTATTATAGATAACTACTAAAATACTGTTGTTTCTTTCTTAACATATTTATCTAAATATTTAATCAAGTCTCTTTCTGATTTAGCGAAGAAATGATTTGCATCTTGAATTGATTGAAAATCTACCTTAATACCTTTTTGAGCACTTAGTCTTTTATTAAGATCATTTACAAAATCCACAGGAACTAATTCATCTTTCTTTCCATACAACATTAACCCTGATGTGGGACAGGGAGATAAAAATGAAAAATCATAAACATTTGGTTGGGGTGATACTGATATAAATCTATTAATTTCAGGCCTTCTCATTAATAGCTGCATAGCTATTAATGAACCAAAAGAAAAACCAGATACCCAACACTGAGAATTATCTAAATTTTCTCTTTCTAACCAATCTAACGCTGCAGCTGCATCTGCAAGTTCACCTTGTCCGTTATCAAATTCGCCATCACTTCTTCCAACACCTCTAAAATTAAACCTACAAACTGAAAAATTATTTTCTTTAAAAGTATTAAAAATATCAACAACAACTTTATTATTCATTGTCCCACCGTATTGAGGATGTGGCTGCAAAACTATGGCAATCGGCGAAGTGTTTTTTTTGCTTTTAAAATATTTTGCCTCTAATCTTCCAGCAGGACCGGGTATAAAAATTTCTAGAACTTTATTTTCCATATGTTAATGATAATTATTCTCACAAAAAAAATTTTTATTAATCAAAAAAACTTTATTTATCATAAACACGAGACGATTTGCGAGTCCTTTTTTATTTTTGAATACTTGACTATTTTAGTCGGGTATATATATAAGTGGCAAAAAACAAGGATTATGCGGTTAAATACTAAATCTAGATATGCGGTAATGGCTCTTGCTGATATGGCAAGTTTTAAGGAAAATAAACCTATTAGTTTGAGAGATATTTCTCTACGTCAGAGTATTTCCATTCTTTATTTAGAACAAATTTTTTTAAGATTAAAAAAAAATAATATTGTCCACAGTATTAGAGGAATTAATGGAGGTTACATTCTTACAAGAAACCCCAAACAAATAAAACTTTTAGATATTTTTAGAGCGCTTAATGAAACTGTAAAAACAGTTGAGTGTAAAAAAGATTCAAAAAAAGGATGTAATGGAAGATCTTCAAAGTGTATTACTCATAACTTATGGGATGAACTTGATATTCATATAAATAGCTTTTTTGAAAATAAAAAATTAGATGATTTAATAAGGAAATAGAATGAGAGAAAAAGAACTAGAAAAATTAAAAGATTATAAATACGGATTTTCTACTGACATAGAAAATTTCAAGGCTCCAAAAGGTTTAAATGAAGATGTGATAAAGTTTATTTCTGAAATTAAAAAAGAACCAAAATGGCTTCTTGATTGGCGATTAAAAGCTTTTGAAAGACTAAAAGTTTTAAAAGAGCCTGATTGGCAAAAACCCAAATATCCTAAAATAGATTATCAAGATTTATATTATTATTCAGCACCA